>Ga0123352_10009295_pt1 | contig 15366 bp, 15 predicted proteins | sample TergutLab28metaG_FD_89700 | JGI IMG/M metagenome (GOLD analysis project Ga0123352, IMG submission 89700) | Labiotermes labralis P1 segment gut microbial communities from Petit-Saut dam, French Guiana - Lab288 P1 | ecosystem: Host-associated > Arthropoda: Insects > Digestive system > Gut ... | reverse complement strand
CCGTTACAGGCCCGGTGTGGCCCAGAGGGTGGGTAGAGGTATAGCTCTACTCTTCCATGACCGCGGCACTAGAAGGGGGTGAGTGGTCAGCAGCACGCCCCGGCCGCACTTTCCCCCCGGGAAAGATCCGGTACCCATTTTACATGAGGCTAATGTTGTGTAGTTTTTTTTTTAAATTTATACGCATATGGATTGAATGTGTGATTTCTCGTAATTCAGTAAAAGATTTGCAACAGATTTAGAGTGCGCGCATAAGTTGAACGCCGCAAGCAGGGGGACTGAGGGATCAGAGTCAAATCTGGTGTTTTAGTATGTTCAGCTAGTGGCCGCGCGGTCTAAGGCGTAGGTCTGCGACCGCTTGCCTGCTGAGATTGTGGGTTCGAATCCCGGCTGGGACATGCATGTCTGTCTGTTGCGAGTGTTGTGTGTTGTCAGGTAGAGGTCTCTGCGACGAACTGTTCACCCGTCCAGAGGAGTCCTACCGACTGTGGTACGTCGTATCGATGTATTTGCTCTAGAAACCTCAAGAGTGAGGAGGCCCTGACCAATGGGGGCTGTTGAACCACAAAAAGAAATATGTTCAGCTAAACACTCTTGTGTTTGTATTTTGGTGGTACGAGTGTGGGTGATGAAGAAAGATATAGCAACTGGAAAGGTTCACCGAAGAAGGATGGCGTGTATGTATGAAAGAATGCTTTCTCTATAAGGAAGTTACAAGAAATTGAGAAGACAGCTCAGTACAGTGCATAGGCAAGCCAGCATAACCCAGACTTGTTGGCTAATTACTTTTGGGTATCCATATTGAGGGGCAAATACACCAATTGAGTAGACAACAAATTTAGTGTGGAATTATCAAGCGGAAAGCGTGTAATTTCTTGTGTTTCGACCGGAACATTTTTACTTTGCGTTCCGGTCCAATGCGAACAATGAAGTAACGGTAAAAGGATTTGAAATTTAGAATTGTAACGTCAGAAGGAGTCTGTACTTCGTAGGTTGATGGAGATGAAGAGAAACAGAATTGGCAAAGTGCGGCCTAAGTTTGATTTTTTGGTAGTTCTGAATGTCGGATGGGACAGTGGTGGCGGCTTTAAACCAGTGGATGGTCATATATTTTTCTTCACAAACTGCTGTTGAATTCATCACACAGGGATGTTTTCATATCATGCTAAGTTTAACGGAACGTGGCCAGGTTTTGACGAGAACAGAACTTCTTGATCTTTAATTTCACGTATAGATTTTTTTTTCTGAATATGTTTGCTCCATTTCAGAGACGGTTTTTATTCCTGTGTGTTAATTTTTTTTTGTCAGAGGAGTGCAGGACAGAATGTAAGCATAACGACTGAGGATATTCACAAAATGGGTTTTCAAGAATTGGGATGTAAAGACATAGACTAGATTGGATTGATGTGGCTCGCGATAGGAACAGGTGGACGGCATTGGTGAATGCGGTAATGAACCTTTGGGTTCCATAAAATGCGGGGAATTTCTTGACTAGCTGAGGACCTGTTAGCTTCTAAGGAAGAACTACGTTTCATTCTTCTCTACAGCGTTTCTTATAAATATTTTTCCCTCCCGTAAATATTTAGCCAATTACTCTCCAGATGTACGTAGAAACGCACTATGTCTTCATGTAAAGTGATCATTCAAATTTTCCAATATAATGCCCTGCGTCTATTGAAATATTTTGTAGATACATTAACTGCCAAATGTGCAACCGACACCTTTACGCTCTCTTTATGTAATATAAATTGCCCTGAATGATTGGCTGGGAATGGGTAACCAAATAAATCTAGGAAATAAATGATACTGTGACCGATTAAATTGAAATCAGTCTGAAATTGGATTTTGTCATGACGATGCGTCCTGGTTGCGCCTGAGCAGCGAGTTAGTTGTGACTAGTGTTTAACGCTGCACAGATGTACCAATGAAATGAGTCCCATAAATTTTGTTTGTTTATATTTTGGAGAGGATTGGATGATATAAATTAGATGTAAGCCAGTTATAACAGCAAAGAATAAATCTGATTTCTCTTTGTCTAGGGATGAATTCAAACTCGACACGTTGTGGCATGAATTAATTGTGTCCGTGACAATTGGCGCTGCTTGGATGTTTTCTCTCATCGGTGGATGGCTGACAGGTATGTTGGCACGACACCTGTGTACATTTGAAACCTTTTAAAGCCTGCTGGTCACGTGAAGCATCAGCAGGCAATAATTGTACTTCTGCCCTTACTGATTTATGTGTTTTGTATTTATCTAGGAATAAACAGCGACTTCTGCTCCATATAACATAACGGATTGGGTTTTATAACCGAGGTGAAAAGTGTTTACTGCGCGGTACGAACTGAGTCTTTAAATAAAGCAGTCTGCGCTTCGTTGTTAAAAGGTTAATTTCCATAGCATGGAGCCAAACATACACATTGCACAATTCTCGCAATTATCGGAAATAAATGACGATCGGAAAATCGTATTTAGTCATCTGCTTACGCAGTTCAGTGATATACTATTCAGAGAACAAGCATTTCAACGGGAAACATATGAACGGAAACTTTTGTTTTCTTGTTCAGTGTCCTTGTGGTGTCCTTCCTATAATGCACTTCTTATTTTATATACGTAATGTTCATTTCCACTTCTTTCAGTTGCTGTGTTTTAGAATTCAAATTATACGGCCAGCATCAGACATAAACATTTCCTGCTAGGAGGTTTAAAGCCCCAAAAGCTAAGGCAGTCGCGGTGTCTTTTTTCCCCCCGTATTCTTCTTATTTTCCTTCTTCTTCTTCATCATCATCATCATCATCTTCTTCTTCTTCTTCTTCTTCTTCTTCTTCTTCTTCTTCTTCGTCCCTGCAGACCCAAGTGGACCTTCGCCTCCGCAATGGCCTTCTTCCATTCATTCTTATTCCTAGATGTTTCCCTCCAATTAGTAATTCTTCCTTCCTTCATATCTGTCCACTTTCCCTCCATGTAGACCTAGGTCTTCCTCTTGTCCATACCCCGTCAGGTTGACTGTTGAAAACTTGCTTGACTTTTCTGGTATTATCCATCGGATTGGTATGGCCAATCCAATTCATTATTCTCACTCTTATGGGGGCTGCAATGTCCACGTCTTCATACCCAGTCTTAATGCATGGTGGTATCTAATTCTCCAGTGGCCATTGCTATATAGAGGTCCACAGATCCTCCAAACGATTTTCCTCTCAGATACTCTTCAGCGCTCACAAGTATCTCCGTTGAGGGTCCATGGTTCTACTCTGTAAAGGATGATGAGTCTAATTAACATTTCACAAGTTCTTATCTTGACATATGTGGGGTTGATATGACTGTTAAGCAAGAATAGAAGTGCAAAATATGCTCTCTTTGCGTTGTTTATTCTTTCTACCACTGTTCTTGTGTCATTATTAGCATTTAATAATGTCCCAAGATATGGAAATTCCCAGCAGTGTTGAAGGTGTATTGTCCGGTTCTTTTCTCTTCATTTTCATCGCGGTGTGTACTACTGCAGTTTGTTTCTTAAGACAATCATAGTGCAAGTGGACTGACTTTGATTCGTCCCAAGTACGTCGGCAGTTAGCGATGTTACTGACACGGTGTTTGAAAGCCCTTATTGTTCCTATGTACTCTTCAGCTGCTCTATGACAACTGACGTATCCGTACATAAATATAATGATTTCGCGGCATTTTCTCGGGAGATCATATCGAAAGGGGTGAGATGGGTTGGACATGTGGCACGTATGGGCGAGGGGAGAAAAAATGGAGGACGGAGCTTCGAAAACCTAAGTTTCCGTACGTACTGCATGGAGCAGAATCCTTCTTGAGCTAACGGGTTCTCAGCTAATCAAGAAATTCCCCGCATTTTATGGAACACAAAGGTTCATTACCGCATTCGCAAGCTCCCGCCACCTGTCTCTATCCTGAGCCAGCTCGATCCAGTCCTTGCCCCCACATCCCACTCCCTGGAGATCCATCTTAATGTTATCCTCCCATCCACCCCTGGTTCTTCCAACTGCTCTCTGTCCCTCAGGTTTCCCCACCAAAACCCTGTATACGCCGCTTCTCTTCCCCATAGGCGCTGCATGCCCCGCCTATCTCATTCTTCTCGATTTGATCGCCTGAACAATATTGGGTGAGGAGTACAGAGCATTAAGTTCCTCATTATGTAGTTTCTCCACTCCCCTGGTACCTCGTCCCTCTTATGCCCAAATAATCTCCCCAACACCCTGCTCTAAAACACCTTCACTCTACGTTCGTCCTTCAAAGTGAGCGACTAAGTTTCACACTCATACACAACAACAGGCATAATTTTATTTTTGACTATCTTAATCTTGAAACTTTTGGATAGCATACTGGAAGACAAAAGATTCTGCACCGAATGAGGCAAGCATTCCCTGACTTCAGTCTGCTTTTAATTTCTTCCTGAACAGAATTATGATTTGTTAAGGTTGTTCCCAAATATTTGAACTCTTCTACGTTTCAAAGAAACTGTTATCAGTCTTTATACTGTGACTTAGGTTTCGATGGGACTAGTATTAAAATGGATCTGAAACAAATAGAATGAGGTGACGTAGACCAGATTCATGTGACTCGTAGTGGGGACATTGGCGGGCTGTTTTGAACGTGATCATGAACCTTCGGGTTTCAAAAATGGCGTAACATTTTTTGTCTAACTGTGGAACTGCAAGCTTCGCAAATAGGAATCTGTTTTTTGTAGACATTTGCCCTCAGCACGGCAGGTGTCACGTCAGCTTTATCGCATACGAAACTTGTATCCGCCTGGAATTTAAACAGTCGGAATTTCTCCTCCATTTCATCTTACTCTATTCCATACGAAAGTCTCGAAGCGCCAACCTTAAGTTTCTAAGAAAACCTCACATTTTCTAAATACACAAGACAGAACTCTTGTCTGGCAGTTGCTTTTTAATTTTCTGTCACTATGCTGACAATGCTACAGAGAGTTTGGCAGTGGATATGGTCTTCAAGTCTACCGTCAATTTATTTTCACTTCACATTGCCGTTTTAGGAGGGCCTAAGCAGTGAAATTACACTTTACGTCAGGAGATGAGTTTAACATTCTGATGAGTACATCCGGATTTACTGTCATTAGACGGTTTTGTGCCTACTGGAAGGTCGATCTCACGGTTGTGTTCTAATAATATTTTACAGACGTAACATTGTTTTACTGTGAGAAACATTCCTAGAAAGATAGAAGTGGGGGACAAGGGAGGGGGTGGGATTAAATAAAAGTGACAGTGTTTAATTAGGTTACTGTTGAGATAGTTATCTGTTTCAAGGAGCTTGGAAATATAAGCTCGAGAAATGTGCTGAAATACAAGCGTTAATACAGTTGTCTGGTGCCAGCGCGAACTTGATTGGCTCGCGCTGTCACAGAATGCCACACGTTGACGGGCGACGGACTATAAACGTCCACTCTGACGTAATAACAGTGGAAAACGACAACTGCAGTGACGATAGGCACAGGGAGGTTTGTGGTTTAGTGCAGTGAAATCGGTGAGACTAATATAGACCGCACGTGGACTGGAGAAACCAGAGATGACAGAGAATTATGGTGTGGAAGCAACTTCGGGGCCGAGGAGATAGGAGTTTAAAATTGAGGTTGATTTTGAGGATCCAGATTTTAATAGGAAGGGGCTATGGGAGATGGTTGTAGTTGGCGCGCGATCGTGTGCGGTTTTGAGCTTTGTTTTTCTTCGTGTAGCATCTTTGGATTATGTTACGCAAGAGTTGAAAATAGGCTAACATTAACTCCCTTCAGTTAAATTTCGGTGTTACAGCCGATAAAAACAGCTAAAAGTGCGTGCCACGCAAACACTCAGAAGTAGTAGTAGTAGTAGTAGTAGTAGTAGTAGTAGTAGTAGTAGTCGTGGTGGTGGTGGCGGTAGTAGTAGTAGTAGGAGGAGGAGGAGGAGGACGAGGAGGAGGAGGAAGAGGAAGATAAATAATGGTAGTAGTATTAGTATAATTAAATTCTTGCAGATTAGGTGCCCTAATGCATTGGCATGTCGATAACGGGCGTTGGGGATAGAAACGGTTGTAACAAGGCGGCCAACTTCAGCTAGACGCGTTCCAGCTTCTTGTCATTAGTCGATGTGATGGAATTCCAGATAACAGAGGCGCACTCTAATTTAGGTCCGACTGAGCTGCCCGCTGGACGGTCCGGGGTTCGAGTCCCGGTACGAGCAAGAGATATTTATCTTCTCCAAAGTATCCATACCGGTTCTGGGACCTACATACCTCCGTATTTAGTGTGTATTGGGGTTATTTCCTGCAGAAAAAGCGGTTGGGGCATGACGTTGTCACTCACCGCTATCTAGTGCCGAGGTTGAGAATTAGAGCAATACCTCAACGCCCCTTATATATCTTCACGGCAAGAACAAGGAAAACTTCACCTTAAAGTAAAATATAACTTCAGTAATCAATCAAGGAAAAAAAAAAGAAGAAAAGGTTAATTGAGAACGAAACTCAGCAACTTAATTGGACGTAATCAACTTGATTAATTTTAGTTTCGAATACTTCCAGGCCCAGTAGAGTCAGTAAGGGTTATAATAGATCCGCAGAGTTTTAGTTACAAATTAAAGTGCTAATGTTTCTTGATAAAATAACTTTAATTATACTAATGTACAGTTTCACAAAATTAGCATCCCACCAACCTCGCAAGGAGTCGTTATTACGCCGTAACAAAGTACAGTGGCTCTGTGATTTAACAGCGGGGGAAAAAATTGCGTCGTCAACTAAAAGAAGTGTGTGTAGTACTTAATTCGGCCTACATTTGGCGTAAGTCATTTTTGAATGCACCGAAAAGCAGAAGCCCCGGAACATCCGCGTGCACAGGACTGGCATATTTGACATAGCCACTTGGGAATATTTCCCACGCCGTGGGAAAGGATTACAAATGCTTTCTGTGTAAAGTAGTCGTGGAAACAGTACGTAGTTTAAAACTCGACGTCTATTACAGTTGTCAGTTATTGGCGCATTTTATAAATACACTACTTGTGGGATCGCGACAGCATTATAGCCCAGAACGGCTTCGTTTTCCATTTTTCAACGCACCGTTCATTACCTCACATGTTTTTTGACGTTTCGAAAGGTATTTTATAAACCTGTAGGTCATTAAGTTACTAATATATGCATCAGTGCTCCACTACTACACTTTTTTCTTTGTTTCTTACTGTATTTAACAAGCGTAATGAGGAAATGGGATAGCATAGTCATTGTAGCGACTAGTCTGTGGCTGGATGATCCCGGGTTTGAATCACAGCAGGGGCAGGAAATTTTTCTTTTCTTTTCCAACACGTCCAGACCTCTCCTGGGGTCCAGGAGGAGAAAGATGATGACTTAAAATGGAAATAATAAACATAAAGACCTTAAACCATTGAGAATGAAAAAGCATTACAAAATGAGATACAAGGCTACAGCAACCCAAAAGTACAGGCGCTTATGATTACTGGCCTAGCTTTCGCCAGGCACTACAAAAAATTATTTAACGACTCATCATTTGTTCCCCTCCACGGAAATCTTTAGTAAAAGGCGAAAGATTTATGCGTATTGAAGGGAAACCAGAGTACCTAACCAATCATGACAGTCACATCATATGTACTTGACAACCTTTTGCAGCCGCGAGATATAATGCAGAAAGGATAAAAAAAATAAAATATATTTTATAAACCTGTAGGTCATTAAATTACTAATATATGCATCAGTGCTTCACTACTACACTTTTTTCTTTGTTTCTTACTGTATTTAACAAGCGTAATGAGGAACTGGGATAGTATAGTCATTGTAGCGACTAGTCTGTAGCTGGATGATCCCGGGTTCGAATCACAGCAGGGGCAGGAAATTTTTCTTTTCTTTTCCAACACGTCCAGACCGCTCCTGGGGTCCAGCCAACCTCATATTCAGTGGATTCCGTGGTTCCTTCTCGACGGTTAAGTGGGCGGGTTAAGATCTAGCGGAGCTAAACCTCTTTGCCCCACTACGCCTACATGCAAGGAAAAGTGCAACTTTAACTTACCCTTTCTCAAGTCCATAAAGTAAAATGTGAAGATGTAATATTGAATTGACTATGAATGAGAAAATGATGATGGCTTGTTGGAAGGCAATGGACAGAAAATTTCCGTAAGGAATAAAAGAAAACCAAAAGAAACCTTTGTGGCCGAGATCCGAATTCGTGACCACGAGAGTACAAAGCATATTCATTAAGTGACGCGCACAAGTCTTTCTCCTTTTTATGAAGAATCCCGTGGAGGGAAACCACGTGATTCTTGCAGGAATGGTGTGTGGTGATTTTCGGCTTCCTTTAGTGATTGACAGCCATCACAGTTTTATTAAAACCTGTAAATAATTATCGCAGGTGCAGGTATTTGATTATAATTCCCGTTTTTATGAAAATACATTTTATTTTTTTATCCTTTCTGCATAATATCTCGCGGCTGCAAAAGGTTGTCAAGTACATATGGTGTGACTGTCAGGGTATGTTAGGTACTCTGGTTTCCCTTCAATACGCATAAATCTTTCGCCTTTTACTAAAGATTTCCGTGGAGGGGAACAAATGATGAGTCGTTAAATAATTTTTTGTAGTGCTTGGCGAAAGCTAGGCCAGTAATCATAAGCGCCTGTACTTTTGGGTTGCTGTAGCCTTGTATCCCATTTTGTAATGCTTTTTCATTCTCAGTGGTTTAGGGTTTTTATGCTTTTTATTTCCATTTTAAGTCATCTTCTTTCTCCACCTTTTCCATGATCTGTCGATTTTTTCACTGTACCTGTCCATCATTACGTACAAATATTTCGCTTCCTACACGTCGAGGGAAAATATAAGTCTTTAAATAATTTTTTGTACTACCTAGCAAGTCCTAGGTTAATAATCGTACTAATTTCTTCTTCTTTTAAAGCGTTGGTATGGACCTCGGCTTCCAATAAAATATTTCGCCATTCCCAACAGTTTCGGACCATTGCTTGCCTGTTTTTTTGTTTCCAATCTATTTGTCTCTTCTTCTATTTTACCAGTTGCTCTTTGTCATTTTTTTAGTTTTTCATTCTTTCAGCATGACCAAACTAAATCGGAGGGACTTTATAAATTTTACAGTATCTTTCCCCTGCAGTATGTTCTTGATCACCTTGTTTGTTCCTCTTTTCCAGCGTCCTCCTTATTTTACGGATCCATGTTTGTTCCTTTCAAATACTAAGTGCGTTGTTTTCTTTCATGATCATTGTCCAAGTTTGTGATCCATAGGTCAGTATGGGTCATATTAAAGTTTTATATAGCTTTCGGTACACACACTCATCTCTACAATTTAGTAAATCCTGAAACACTTAAGCAAATGGGATTTTGTTGATGACCATTGCTTTCAACTCGTTCTCTTGATCATGTCAGACTGTATTTGAAATCCTCTATTGTCGTGGTCATGTCCAAACGCAGTACTGTAAAATTTACATTGTCACGCGTATTACATTCTTAATAATTTATTAATAACATACATTCAGAAGTGAGAGTAGGGGTTGGATGGTCCGTGGTTCGGATTCCGGTAGAGGTAGGGGAATATTCTCTTCTCCAGAACCTTTCAGACTAGCTGTGGGTCCCACCCAGCCTCACATTCATTGGGTACCGGTACTTTCTTCGTGGGGGTTAAGCGGCCGTGACGTGAAGTTGCCACACACCACCAACTAGTGCCGATGTTTAGAATGACTGGAGCTATACCTGTACCCTTTTTATATCCAAGAGTAGAAACTTACCAGCTTATTCCATATTACCATCACTGATAATCTGGAAGATTTCAGCCCGCGTCTCTTTTCACAAAGGATGTGTCCCGCTCACGGAGACGCGAGAGGCGGCGAACACTTCGCTGCCTGCCGCCACGCAAGACGGTCTGTGAAGTGACGAGCGTATTTATCAAACAAATTTACGACCCTGTAGAATTTATATCAGGAACAAATAGAAAATAAATCGACAGTAACTGAAAATGCTGAAAGGAGTGACCCCAAACTGGTCTTTGTGGCACACCAGGTAACACTGCAAAAGGCTATAACACAGCCTCACATTAACAGATATGGAATATTATGTTGGCCGTGTTCTATGATACTAGTTACAATTTATGTGTTCAGGTATTTTACTTATATGTTGAAAGGGTTAAAGTGCATTGTGTATTTATGATTTCTGTAACGATGCGATGTGTCGCAGATTTTATTGCTTCGAGGTATATGAAGGTGTAGGTTGTGGATTGAAGAGCGTGTGGAAGGAAAACGCTGTGCGTAATTTGAAGTGCTGTTCGAATGTATGCCGTCAGAGTCTGAGGAATATCATATTTAAAAAGAACCAACAAGATTCACACTTTTTTCATTAATGATTTAATTTAATTATATTGTTGTCGACATGTTTCGAACAACTAAGTGTTCATCATAAGGAAGTCTGTAAAAACAGCTTTACGATATTTCATCAAGCGTCAATAGAATCCGTCTAGTCGCTGACAAGATATGTTTGATACATCAGCCGTAAAGTTTGAGGACAATCACTAATGATTTTAAGGTACCGGATTTCACGAACGCCAAGAATGATTTTGACCCATTATGTCGCAGCGTTCCGTAATTACTGTGTTGTGTGATGCGTCTGTAGTAAAATATGGAGGCTGTAGTTCTGTGGACTTTATGTTTGGTTGATGAATGTTTTTATACTTACCCAAAATAATTTCGAATTCATTGCGCATAATTCAACGACAGTTTTTGGTGTTACCATTTCCTTTTAACCGAACATAGTATTGGAACTTTCGTGACTCCTGTGCTGGTGTCTTGTTTATTGTAATCATTTTTACCGCGTGAACAGAGATTTCTGTATGGTGACCAGAGGGCCTTAATGCTGGGTATCCGCTTCTTTGTATGCCGTGGAGCAATACAGCTGTGAGTTCTGATACTATTTGAAGGCACAAAATTCACACTGCGTCGCTAGGTCCATTTTCCCATAAATATTCCATGTTTAGTGTTGCTTGATTTTTTTTATATTTGGAGCCGGGACAGCGTCATCGATTTAATGTCTAGGTTATGGGCTGGACTACCTCAGGAATCGTGGCTCTAGTCCCGACGAATAGAAGAGGTTTTCATTTTGTCTCTGGTGTCCAGACAATCTCTGGGACGCTCCTACCTTCATATTCAGAGGGGGCTGTGACCACTCACCGCGTATTGACGAGGTTACTAAGTACGTGTACGAGGAATATATTCATATCAGCATTTCGAGGAAAACAGTTCTTTATCTTCTTTCGTCATCTGAATGAATACGGTGCACTTCGTTTCTGAATCAGGCTGTCTGTCCATCTTCAGGCACCAGACGAGTTTTATCTCCCGCGTGCGACCAGTTGGACAGAGCTCTGCCTTATCGCTAGGCATAGTGGTAACGACTAAGTTCATCAAACTAGGCGTACTGATATGGATTGGCTTCATCAAACTGGTCCCACAGAGCATGCTACCTTTACTGCTGGTGGGAGACTGATACAGCAGGAATCCGAAACGTCGCATAGGCGTACACGCTTTTATTGAGATAATAGGATTCTGCCAGTTATCATTATCATCATCGTTGCTGTTGTAATTGTTCGTTGCGCTGTGGAGTCAGCACGTTTATAAACAATGATTGAACTGAACTGAAAGCTGAATTGCGTCGAACAAGAACTAGAGAAATATTTGAGGGGAACTGACTTCAGTTGAACATTTGGTGAGAATGTTAAAAAAGTTTTAAGCCATTTTTAAAATAAGTCTGTTAAAATGACCATAACTTTTTTCGCCGTTGTGCTGTCCAGCCGTGCATGAGCTGTCGGTCGCTGTCTGAACGGGATTTTAATACAATGCGATCCTGGAGGAGAGGTAACTTGGTAGTGGCATCGCGGACAGCTGATGTTGCTGTCTGTAACACCTCACTCCATCGTACCTTCTTACCTTTTGTTTTGGATTTTAAGACGACCCCTACCCTTTTAAATTTTCGATAAGTGGCAAGGGAAAGAGGATCACACCTTTGGCAACAAATTACGGGAAAGAAAAAGAATGGTGCATCTATGGACGTCTTCTTGTCTTCCCCGAGGTTGACAAAACTCGACTGCAAGTCTACAATACCCATCTGTCCGGGAACCGTGTTTACAGTAAAAACTGTTGTATCCGGCATCTTGGGGGGAGGGTTTGCCGGATATCGAAATATTCCGGATATCAGAATGTTTTGCCTAATGTGTATCTTAGTGTATCCGGCACCCACATGGACAGACTTACCCATTTTGTCACTTGATATCCTGTCCTGTTTTCCTTCTTGCACTTTAAACTCCCTTTTCATCACTACTTACCAAGTTGCACATGCAGTGTAAAAAACAGAACACCAATATTTAAGTCTCTTAGTCCTCATACAATTCTGTATTCACTTCACTTAATTACATATTTTAGTGTCGCCGGGATAGCGACTCGCTACGGGCTGGGCGGTCCGGGGATCGAATCCCGGTGGGGGCCAGATTTTCCGCACCCATCCAGACCGGTCCTGGGGCCCACCCATCCTCGTATACAAGGGACGCCGGGTCTTTTTCCCGAGATTAAAGCACCCGGATCCTGGCGTAGACCACTCAACCCCTCATCAAGCGCCGAGGTTAAAGAAAGAGTAGAGCTATACCTCTACTCCACCTCTGGGCCGTAACGGCCATTGTCAGTTTGCTGGTGAACCGACATTTTCGGATAATTCAGTTACGGATCAACAGTTTTTACTGTATTATCCAAGATATGCTTATGAACAGGCACAAACAATTTCGCCCCATAAGTACTGACATAGTTTGTGATAACTGATGTTTTAAACCGAGCTGGGTTAGCTCAGTCAGTATTGTAACTGGGCTACGGGCTGGCAACCGAAAAACCATTTTTCGATTTGCGGCAAGGCCGAGGGATTTAAAAATTGGTGGCCTTCCAAAGTTTACTTTTGAGCTGTTGTCTGACTTCAAATGACCCTGTGTCGTGGTGTATGGGATTCCAAATTGTTGCGTAGCTTGTCGAATTGTCTTCTTTGCCATTCTTCATTTCCTCAAGTGCTGCAGCCAGTGACGTGGCATCCCGCCCTGCTTTCTGCATGGTCCGTAAGCCTGGCCAGGGTCTCTGGGCAGAAATAAAACGTTCTAACCTTTAATGTGTGGCCTACGGATGAAGGAATTGGGAGTAATTTCGAACAAGTGTGGGTAGCTCAGATTACCGAAAAGCGTTACACGGTACTGAACTAATGTCATATTATTGTCAGTTTGTTTTGTTAAGTCTGAAACCACTGTTTTTTATTCATTATATATAATGGATTCACTTCCTCTAAAAATCCATATAATCCATAGACAAGAAGAGTTACTTACCATACGATAATTGGTTCAGATTTCTTAGTAGAAAATGAAGAAGAAAACTGAAACACCTACCACTAACTGCTCCATTTGCTGACATTGCGTCATCTCACTCTGCATATGTCTATGGCATTTCCCGCGATAGGCCTCCACAAATCAAGTTTATTACAACTCTTGCTATCGCTGAGAAACGATAGTGATGCGATTTACCCACTGATTGGAATTAGCCTATTTGCCCAACCATTATCAACCTGTTAATCTCTTGAATGGATGGGCACTTTGTTTTCTGTTTTGAGATAATGAGGATTAGTGGTGAATTATTTGTTATTATTATTATTATTATTTATCACGTTTATACGTCGTATTTACAATTGCATACCTGGAACCAACCGTGTCTTAGGGTATAAAAATGATAAAGCTGTTCTTTGGTTAATGTATTTGGCACATGTATTATTATTCTCCGTGCTAAACGTTTTGCAGTTTTACTCTTTTCGTACTAGGTGCGCAGTGCCCAGTATGGCTGTTTGCCGTAGTTCCTTGACGTGCATTCCATGTATGTTCTTAAACAATTTCTGAATGTTTTTGAGATGGTTCCACTTACCCCTGTTATTTCTGGTATCACTTCTGTTTTTGAAATCAACACACACTTTATTATTATTATTATTATTATTATCATCATCATCATCATCATCTCCTTTATGCAGGGTATTTATACTTATATTCCTGAGACAAACTGTGCCCCTAGGGAATACAGTGTTGCAGCTATTCTGTTGTTACTATTCATGGTGCTTATATCGTTAGTTTCAGTGTTGAATCTGTTGTATTTTTACATTAGTATTTTTCGAAGTACGTGTGCAGTGCCCATTATGGCTGTTTTCCGTATTTCCTTGACTTCGTGCTTTCTTGGTATGTTGCTGACGTGTTTTCTAAATGACTTTGAAATAGTCCTATTATTAATTGTTATTATTATTTGTCATCTTTATACTGGGTATTCATAATTATATACCTGAACACGTCATATTTCTAGTGTATATATTATTGCAGCTATTTTGTAGTTACCAATTACATGTAATGATGTTTTCCGCGTTGAATGGTTTTTTTTTACTTTTTTTACGTTATTGCTTCCCAATGCAGGTGTGCATTGCCCAGTATGGCTGTTTTCTGTAGTTCCTTCATGTCGTGCTTTCCTGATAAGTTACTCCAGTACTGTCTGGATTATTTTGAAGTTGTTCCAGTGACCCTGTTGCTATTGGTGTCACTTTTGTTTGTACATTCCACATGCGCCGTTTCTATTTATAAGGTCTTCAAGTTGTAGAATCTTCTCAGCTTGTTTTCTGGATCACATTTCTGTCTTGTGAAATCGCAACATCTATTTACATACATATTGATTTTATTACTACGGATTATGATTTCCGGTTTCTTGTCAGGGTTGGTTCTGTCGGTTGGCAGTTGTTGATTGCATAATGTGATTACCTTACCTTCATGACTTGTTTTTACAGACCTTGGTATATGCTGACACAAATTTCCTTGTCTAGTTTTACTCCCCTTTCCTTACATATAGTAACGTGTAGGTGAGCACACACGTTGTCATGTTCCGAGGTGTGTTGTTTGGCTAGGACTGGGCATGCGGATATAGTGTGGTCCATTATAATAATAATAATCATCGTCACATCTCTGTTTACTGCCTTTACGTTTTGTACAGTATATATTGTCTTATGGATGATAACGTACCTTGGTGCAATTGTACATACTAATTCAATTAACGTTACACTCTATACGTCAGCACAGTGATCACAACACGGTGGACAAAAACAGTATAGAACAAAGTATCGAACAGTGTCAACATCCAGGAGAAGGTGCATACATCCACGTTGTAGAACAAGGCCGACCACAAGGAATGAAAAAACAACAGACAAAACAACGAAATACGCCACAACAACAAAACTGCAGGAAAACTTTACCCGACAATACCGTGCAACAATCCAGAGAGCGATACCGGTTGAAAAACACAACTATCCTTATCAAAT
>Ga0123352_10009292_pt1 | contig 15370 bp, 6 predicted proteins | sample TergutLab28metaG_FD_89700 | JGI IMG/M metagenome (GOLD analysis project Ga0123352, IMG submission 89700) | Labiotermes labralis P1 segment gut microbial communities from Petit-Saut dam, French Guiana - Lab288 P1 | ecosystem: Host-associated > Arthropoda: Insects > Digestive system > Gut ... | reverse complement strand
TTTACTTGGGGAGTCGTTTGGGCGGGTGGTGGTTTTGGTCTGCCTTTTTTTTGGAAAATGGGGGGCACAGGAAGGAGCGGGGGGGGGGGGGGGGGCGCGAGGGGTTGGTATAGCCTCTAATGGCATAGCGTCCATATTAGTTAACACGTAAGTCTACGTACCGGTTTACAATTAGGATATGAAGACACAACTCACAAACTTCTCTCTTCCGCAGAGAAGGACCGTGAGCCAATGAAGTAAAAGTGGGCTTCTTCCACAAAAATGCTACAAATATCGCATTTTGTAATATAACAGATAAACTTGCAGCAGCTATTTTGATATGCTACGTAATACATATAGCTCAACTCTTTTTAACGCTTTGTGTCGTATTAAAGAACAGTTCGCAAGCATATTCTGAGGAAAGCAAACAGAATGTGTGGCTTACTATTCGCATATTTAGACTCCACTAACTGCTATTCCATTCGCCTTAAGCCGATATTAGTCAGGTTCCCCATAACCTCACACACCACAACTAAGAATCAAGCCACATTCACTCACAAGTAACGTCGCGGTAACCCACAGCTGTTACTAAATCTTATCTAGTACAATAATTCGTAAAGTACTGACTTCAAAAAGCACTTTTAACGGAATACGTAAATGACACTGACCACTCTATACCATGACGGCACACAGAATACTGCAGGCGGACAGCTACGTCACACACAAGTCGAATGGATCAACATGTCATATCGAATAAAGCTCTGTCCGCTATCGACCAGTATCAACTATCGATCGCCCATGGAGAATTTTTAATACACAGACCGCATCTTACGGCATATGACGCAATGAGTTTACATGGCGTCATAAGCAAGAATACTACAGTCCTCAGCACCGCCCTGTGCCCTAAAATTTTGACTTTCGGCGTGTTTCATAATAGAAAAACAGTCCTTACAATACAATGCGAAGACTTTAATCTGCTAAACTTATTTATGTGAGTAATTATTAATGCGTAGCGTATTTCACAACGCTCTAAGTTAGAATATGTTGCAAATAAAAATAATAATAATAATAATAAAGGGGAAGAGCGCTTCCATGGAATTTGTACGTACACATTTTCAGAATTTCACCTTCTGGGACTTTCATTTAATGAAGTGCTGTAACACCTCTTATATATTTAGTTTCCTATGTTATTTTTTATGTAGTTACTACATACGCATATTGTTACGCTAAGTCAGAATTTTTACAGTTGGATTTTCTCGCGAACAATAGGCGTAACATTGGTGCATCAGATTGCACAACTCTTGTTAACTTAGGGATGATGCAACCATCACGAGTTATATGACGTCATAGCGCGTCTATGCTTCCAGAACGTTCTTTATTTGTTCTAGCTTAGATGCAGTGCGCGTTAATCACAGTAGCGTGGTCAGTTCGACTCACAGCAGTCTAGTGGCTGGACGCAGTTGTTCATATGGAACGTTTTTTAACTTGTTATTTCATTTCAATTACAGAACATAGGGTTCTAAATGTGTTTTCACCATAAAGGTGTATTACACAACAAAGGGTTCTAAAATGCTTCACTATAATAGTGTTGTGTCCTTCATTGCTAAATAGTACCAGTATATGTGTACAGCCAAGCTACAAGGGTAGTGTACTAGTGCAGCAATCAACAGGTGTGCATGAATTGTGTTACACATTAATTTAAATCCAGTTTCTAGTTTTTTTTTAATTGTATTACATTGTGTTTAATAAATTTGTGAACCAGCGCATTACATTTGGAACAGATTGTTCACCCCTTTATGTTCCTCGAACCAGACGAGCGACACATACATACATATATCTATATACTGTATATGTGTGTGTGTGTGTGTGAGTGCATGCATGTACACACAATTACATAAATACTTGGCAAACAAATTGAACTGTGTTGAAAACTGTGCTGTTAAACAATAATAATGCTGTATCCTTTAGATGAGACTCGAAAAGTGGAATGTGTGTCCAAGAAGGCATGTAGTAGTGATGAAATAAACTGCTTTATTGTGATCACAGGTTTAGCTGCGACTACTGTGACGATCTTGGTCACTGCAAGCAGGGTTGCAATCAGACTGCTGTCAAATTTCATAAGGTCCTCCCATCTACCTCTAGATCTTCACAGTGGTCTCTCTTGTCTAAGTTTGCCCACCTGTATTCACTTTTCCTTCATAAGGCCTCATACTCAACCTATCCTCCTTGATTTCATCACTCTACTGACATCAGTTGAACACATTATGATGCTCCTCCCCGTGCAAGCCTCCCGTTGCCCCTTCTCCCTTACGCCCAGCATCTCCCATAGCACCCTATTCTCAAACACCCTTGACACACGTTCTTCCACATGTGTCAATCTGTACCATACTTACAAAGTGCAATGCATCACAAACCAATGCATTTTGTATCCTTTCCTTTACCTGCAGTAACGAAATCCATTTTAGTACGGCATATTTTTCTGGCAACAACAACAACAGCAGCAGCAACACCGTATAAAGACCAGGTCAGTACAAACCATTTCATGTACCACCTGTTCAGCTCTTACCTAAACATACCTGAACGTCCCCATAAAGCAGAGTCCATCCCGTTCAGTTTCCATTAACAGCATTCAGCTACAGTAGGGTTATCCCATCTAGGCGGGTTGGTGGACAGTTGGCCAGAAAAATGGGCTCAGCAAAGCAAACTGGCACTTGCACAGTGTTCCGTGATTGGCCATTTTCAGTATGTAAGTCAGTTGTGCAGAAATGAAATATAAGTGTACATAGGAAATGTAATTATGTATCTATTTAAAATCTGAGTAACAACCCTGAATGCAACACTCCTCATTTCCGTTCCTTAAGTTGAAAGACCTTGAGATCTCAATGATGGAGGTAATGATCTCTGATAAGTCGAGAACCACTCAGCCAGCAACGCATCGTCACAACCCAGAAAACCTGAATCCAAGTCATAAATTACCTTATTTTCAAATCAATCACTGGCAATATATTATGCTTTTAATTTCCATAACTGGAATCTTATTGTTTATCTTACAAATATATATTAAATACAGGTAATATACAAAAGTAACCCAAAGCCACAGCTTTATTAATATGGCATATTACGTATGCAAGGTTCCACACAATCATGGTACCAGACCTCATTATGCTGTCATAACAACAGATGTAAATCAGTCCTAAGTCATACTATCACATCTGTAAAGGAAGATGGCATATTTAAATTCTTCAAACAACTACCCATTTATTGCTGTTACCATAAGTAGTTGGAAGTACACTGGATATACAGCCTAAGACACTGAGTTCTGGCTACAAAGAACCCATACAGTCTCTCAAATATGATATTCTCACTACAATCGGTATCCATACACATCCCACAAACCTTCAGTCTATAAATATTATGGACTATACCTTATACTTCAAAGCTAATTCATGTCGTGGCAACCGCATTTTAAAATCTATGTATTTTCTGAATTAGACACTGAGAGGTTCCCTAACATTCTGCAGTGTGGAGGATGAGCCACAATGCTGAGCCAAAGATCTTTACTGCTAGATACTTCATACTAGTGACTGTTACATACAAACAGCATATTTTAGGCCACTGATTGAAGAGAACTCATTATCTGATAACTGCACAGCTTCATGCAGTGCACCGTCCATCACTCAAACAGCACAGAAACTGCCAGGGGCAGACAGTGTACAGCTAGAGCCCAAATCACGCACACACACACACACGCACGCGCACACACACACACACGCACACGCACTCTCTCTCTCTCTCTCTCTCTCTGAGCATAATTAACAAAGCAAATCACCCACATTCACCTAACAAAAGTGACAGTCAACAGATGGGGGGCCACCAAGTGACTAAAGGAATCCACATATATGGGGAAACAGGAACACCTAAACAAGATAACCAATTTCTTTGTGTGTTATGTAACAACACTATCAATTCCTAATATTATATAGCATCAGTGACAGATATATGGATGACTACAGGGTACTGGTAACTGAAAAGGAAAAACTTGAGTGTTTGAACAAATACTAGTCCCAGTGCCACTCTGTCCTCCATAAATCTTACTATCATTAACCTGGAATCAAATCTGGGCCTCCACAGCGACAGGCCTGCAACTAATGCCCTGAGCCAAGATGGGCAATTTGCATGCAACATAATATTAAGGTGTGTTCAAGTAACCATTGTTGCAGTGGAAAAACAATAAGTATTAAATATTCTGGGTGGGTGTTTGTACCCAAGTTATATTATATTGCCATCTGTAGCCTGTCTGGCTTTACTCTATTTTTTTCCACATTATCTCATTAAGGGCATGAGTTCTGGGGAGAAAAAAAACTTTACATAAAACATGTTCTGATTTTCACTAAAACCTTTGTCTGCAACATTTCTCATTGTAAGAAGAATTCAGTGATAAATAATCATGAATGTACAAACATCTCCATGTTAAGTAACTGTTATTAATGTCATATTTAAATTAAATTTAATTTTTCCTGACAAAATTTGAAAAAAATATTCAAATATCAAGTTTCATGAAAATCTGTCCAGAGGGAGCCAAGTTGTTCCATGTACAGTACATAGACAGATGGACCAACATGACAAAGGTAATAACTGCTTTTTGCAATTTTTTAACCTACCTAAAAATCAACATTGGACTGCATTAATAAGAAGCACAAGTGCTAACCACTCAACCACTATGTTCAGTGATGCTCCAACAATCATCCAAACTTCATACAGGCACATTGTGCCATTTATAGGCTATGTATGGAGATAGCAAAAATAAATGCCTTTATCTGGGATATCAAATGTCATCATTGCCATCATCATCATCATCATCATCCAGCCAACATGGTGTTGGGCCACCTGTCGTCCCTATCCAGTGTCACACGGCCAGAAGTCTCATTCATGGTCCCCCTTGTTTCTTCTGCCTGTAGGTCTGCAGTTTTTTAGTATTCTCTGTAATCTGTTACAGGGCATTCTGTTTACATGTTGCAACCAATTTCTTCTGTATTCCTAGATTTTGTTCAAAACTGGGGTTACATTCAGTTTGTTTGCAGTCTCTGTTTGTTCTAAAATATGTCCCAGCAAATCCCAATGTGCAGTAACTAAATACACATGAACATGTGTTCAGCTGGCACACCTACTTACATTTTATTTCCAATCATACACAACTTGTAGTTTAAGATTTTGTGTTATTGTAACACATCTGGTAAATGATGCATCATCCCATCATCATAGAAATGTCACTCTAAATACATGTTTCATATATAATTTAATCAACTGCCTGAAGATAGCCACATACAGTTATGACATACAAGAACATCAGTAATCAAAATGAATCTGATTGCAATGACTGACCTTAACATGTGTTGATGTATTTAAACCACCCATTATCTGACACTCACTTGTCATTTCCCCATTCCCCATTACGAACTCAGCTGTTATGACACACAATGGGCTGCAATCCATTTTTTAATTATAAAAATGTGTGAATAGTAGGTATTCCTGTATTATCATTTCTCTTTCAGTTTGCATACAATTTTTCAAACACTTAAAATTTTAACTTATGTGAGCAAAAAGTTTCTCTAAGTTTAATCAAATTTTGTGGTCTAAACACAATTTAAATTTCATAAAAACCCAAGCACCTCACATTCTACATATAATGACAATATCTAAATAACAAATGCACAGTGTTGAATACACATGTGCACACTTAGGACCATGTGTTTTGCAGACATCAAAAAGCAACAGGAAACAAATGCTGGAAATTGTAGCATTAAACTTTGTAACATGTCATATGGGCTATATATTGTTGAACAATTCCACTTGCAGTATACAGCATCAGTTAGCTTGATTTAAAAATTGCACAGAATGAAACAGCCTCCTAATGCCATCTACATTAATTATGTCACTAAAAGTATGATGTTACTAAGGCCTACCACGAAGGAAAGTAACGTTGTTGAGGGGTAGGTGCCACGCACATAACTGTCTTCATCCTTTGGGATGCCATAAACAGCAGAGCTAAGTTTCTGGAGCAAAGAGAGCTATTTAAAATTCCAACACGTCAGTATCAAACCACGGCAGAAAACAAGTTAATATTAAATGTATACTTGTATACTAGCTGAAAACTGGTTAGCTTCTGAAGGAATCTGCTCCATGGAGCAAGTAAGTAAGTAAGTATATATGTATGTGTGTGTGTGTGTATGTATGTATACTGGAGAGGTTACGCATGTTATTTACGGTCTCCAGGCTTTTTATAATTCCCATGGGCAACTTGAAATGCACTACAGTGTACTTGAAAGATTCTTAAAACATATGATGAGAAAAGTGTAATGGTTTTCACTGCAGCCAATTAAGTAGCACATTACTTAACAAATTTACTATCTCAATACCTTTTATGTATCCCCTGTAACCAAATCCAGCATACTAATCACCCATATTACCATCACTACATCATAATCCACATCCCATCAGGCATGAGACCATGTTACAGTTTCAAGTCATTTTCAAGTAGCTTCCTTTTTCCTAAGATTGTATGCTCTACCTTGCACCCAACAAGAGTTACCCACATGTTTGAGGCATGATGTGTATGGCTGTGTAACTATGTCTCACATATGAACTTTATCTTTTTATTCTGACAATGTACAACAAAGGACACTGCAGTCACTAGAGTAAAGAGATAATCGACTGCACTGAGGAATTTTGGTTCAACTCCTGGTAGAAAGCGAGGGAATTTTCTTTTCACCACAGCATTCAAAATGGTCATGGTACCTACCCAACCCCTTTGTTCAGTGAGTACCAAGGGCCCTTCCCTGCACACAAAACAGCCAGGGCACGAACCGGACCATTTATCTCCAACTAGTGCTGAAATAAAAAATGAGTGGAGTTAACAACACTCCCATTCTCCCACATGCAGTCATGGTGTGCACAGTGAGAACTGTAACTTTATATGGAAAAAGTGTAAATGTCCATATCAGAGTCATACACTGTATCTTACATCTGCATATCCTGCAATCCATTAACGTCCTAAGTGCAAAGAACACTTACCGGACTAATAGAAACATAACATTTTGCACTTGGTTTGGTTTAGCATGAAAATGGTCCCTGTGGTTATGACACTAACAGATAATTATATACATTAAAAAATTAAATTGCTGTCACAGATATTAAAGGGCAAGACACTTTTATATAAATGTTGGATATTTCTTAATAAATATTTAACTAAATATTGGCCAATGCAACATATGTCCATTTTATCAGTTTACTGGGCAGACTGCCTTAAACTTACAACTTTCCTGTTCTCTTCGTGTTGGTGACAACCACTTGCCATTATTTGCAAGGTTTCAAGATCATCCTCACCTGCAGCAACCAGGAGATGTTCTTCCTTTTTACATGTTTCTGTCTGTTCAGCTGCAAGAAGAAGTCTCACAAGATCCAGGGGTGTTTGACCTTCACATCTGTAATAAGTCAAGAAGTCCCAGGTCCTGCAATATCAAAATTCGTACAGAACTTCAGTATCTTACCAGGCTGTTTTTTAAATGACACACACATATTTGCTGAGTTTGAAATATGTGCAGTGACACAATTCAACCTGATCAGACAAGATAATGAACCAGCCATGCAAATAATTCAAAACATTATCCCACTCTTTATTCAAAAAAGTGAGAAAAACTATAAAAATCACTTCTCAGGTGATATTAGACCACTATCCATCCACAAAAACCGTTAACTACAGGAAAATTCTAATTATCTGGGTTCATGAAGGAGAGAAGATATTTGAATATCTGAAAACACAAAATTTCACAATTTCTTTATTGTTTTATATAACCCAAGTTTATTTTCACAAATAGTTATTATGGTTCCATATTCTCCTCCTCCTCACAGCAGCCCCAAATTCTTTGTGGCTGTAATATCACTGCATTTGAACCCTCTCTGACACAACTGTACACATACCAAGTTTCAAACCTGGTCTCGAAACCACTGTAACAAAGCATAACACACCGCATTTGCACCACTCACAGTGCAGTCTGAATTGTGCGTCTGTGCACATGTTGTTCTGTTGGTATCACTGGTCCATTGCAACAACACTGCTGTAGCTGATGACTTGTGGGTAGACATCAAGTTATGCAGACAGCAGGACATGTTATTAGTATATGTAACTTTCTGTATGGACATCAGGATCAGGAACTGGACAGAAATTGGCCAAGAAAGGGTGGCCAACATGTGTGGTAGATTGCTAAACAATGTGAAGGACTGGGATAAATGGAAGACTTCCTAACATAACAATGCATGACCACTCCAACATAAGACCTAATGAAGACCAAGAAGTTGATGCAACATTTTAACTTACATTACATTCCATACTGACAGTTCTCATCTCAGTACAAACTTTGGGTTTTGAATGGATAATGGAGGCCAGTCCTTGGTTTTCATACAACAAAACAACTTTTAACTATGCATAGAATTTACATTTCACTTCTCATTATATATAAAAGTTGTGATTCATAACCATACTTTCTCAAGAACATTTCACCCTACACAATCACACAGCATCTTAACAAAGGAGCTCCTATGTAACATGTCTACTGTGTGGATGAAACACTTAAGGGATATAAAACTGGTTTGATTCAGCAGACACATACACTGATTGATGTATTACTTGATGGTTTATTTGTTTTGCTAATTATTTACTGGTAGCTAAAAGACTGGCTTACAGTAATGTATGTTGAAAGTGGAACTTCTGTGTCTCTAATTCAGGGCAGCAGGTGTCTAGCAAGACTGTGGAGTGAACACATGATCTACGAAGATCATATTTATGTCTCCTATTCAATGCAATAGTTCAAACCATCTCTCTCCCAACAAGTACACGTTATTGCAACTAATCAATATTCTGGACTTTTTTTTTGTGGATGCTGCAGGGATTATTCTACAAGTAGACAAAACAACAATTACACATCTGATATATTAAGCAGTACATATCACAAAAAGCTCATTATTGACAAAGACTATGGTACAGTACTTGTCAGTAAGAATAGCTTGTTTCATAATTATTAAACTAACAGCTGTGAAATTGGTATTTTGGATCTGCTTGTCTGTGTCTACATTGACCAGTGGTAGTATAAGAAGCATCTCAATTCTGCGTATGCCTCCTCTCTATTTTAGAGCAAATACCTTATTTTCAGACAACTTAACCCAGAGTACTGTGCTGTACCAACCATGTCGCAAAAAGTGGAATTATGGCTATGTTTAAGAGTTCTCTGTTAATCTTGTAGCAGAACAGCTCTTTTTCAGACCTACTGCAATTATCTTCTGCAACATAAATTAGCCACATTTTCAACTGAGACATAATCATTTAGGCAACTACAAGTGTCTAGGATCAGGCATTATACCGCTTTCACTTCTTACACATACAGATAATTACCAGATTTCATGCATATCAATAACAGCCCTATGAATTACAGATTTTATTATGTCAGTTGCCATCTGTTGACCGAGTACAAATCCTTTGTTCATCTCTGTAACTATACAGCCTGGTAACTCTACACAATGGTTTATGCGGCACTCTGGTTCCAAGTAGCCTACGCACATAATATGGCAGACCAGCACACTGTTGGCTGGCCAAACTGACAGAAGGCCTTCTAGAATGCCATGTTAAACTTCAGAATAAATAGTATCATGAGTACCTAAAACGTTATCACAGTTCTTTTATCAGAAGCTATTATGTAAACTATGTACTAGCACTTCCACTTACTTCACTTCAGTTACTAGCCACAGTTCTTCCACTTACTTCACTTCAGTTACTTGCCACAGTTAACACAATCTCAGACACTTCTGGACACCTCACTTTTATTATTCAGTGCCTGTAATATATTACAAGGTAGATAGGTAGGTAGGTAGGTAAGTAGGTTTAGCAAAAATTCCATTAAGTTTAAAATATAAATCACTTTCTGAAAACAACATTGTTAAACATCATAACACCCCCTTTACAAGGAACTGCACTATTATGTCTGAGATGTGAAGCCATGGTGAACTGTTCAACACTAAATGGTCCCTGGCCATGCATCAAAGGAATATATACTCTTACGTAATGAACCAACAAATGCATACTGGTAAAACATGCTTTAACATATATTAGTCATTACTTACATATTTTGCCTGTTCCTGTGAATACCATCAGTGTGCTATTACAGGAATCTGCTAACATATAAACAATTTGCCAAATTCTTTTAGTAACAACCACCTGATGTTAAAGTGCCTATCTCATCTGCTACATAAGGTCGTAAACTGTCATATTTGTTCAAGCATATTTTACCCTTGTGCCTTTCTTGGTTCATTACATGTGTAATAATGCTCTAAACAACTTCATGGCACGCACAGTCGATCACAAAAACACACACACATTAGAATGTGGGGCAGATGGCGTCAACGACCAGCGCATCATCCGTGCTCAAGGCTGAACCGTGATGTTTCGCACCTCGGTGGAACAACACAGTGTAACCTCCATGACAGACAGTGCAAACATCATCAGCATCAGACCCCGTTTGGAAAGCAGTTGCCAGGACATATCACAACTGCACATTACACCTCACCTTGCTACAAATGGGTCCTACATCCTTCAGGAACTGCATGTCCATCTCCTTGTTACTGAACAGGAACATGAGGGACATATTGCAGCAGAACTGTCCTGCCCCAGCACTTGTGCACAGTGTACGGAATGTTGGGGGTCGTATTGATATATCGCCACTGGTTCGTAGATATCAACTCTGATGTGTTTGTGTATTCATGACTTGCTCCACATCCTATGTGACACTGGTGGATCCATGGAATGTAGGCATGTGTGTGTGTGTGTACTTGTGTGTCTATGATTTACATACATATGTATGCATGCATGCATACATGCACTTACGTATGTACAATTATGTTCGGTATTACAGCTACATGTTTCATTCAAAAAATCAACCGTCATGAGGCCATAAAATACAATGCATACATAGAAACACATACACATCTGTTGTCAACTCCTCTTGAGAAAAGTTGCAAACAAGGTATGCAAAAATTTTCTTTTTCACCTTACAGTTAACCAAAGAAACACAAATATGACTCTGTAAAGGTACAAGATGTAAAATACAATGGGAACATATGAACTGGATTACAAATCAGAAATGTACTTATGGCACTAAGCTACAATTGAGATCACCCTAGCTTTAGCCACTTATTCTTCAGACTGGCGACACTTTTAAATGCAAGGGCACTGCAAGGTCTGAATTTGAGACACAGTGCTCAGCACCATGCTAAATTAAGGGCCCCGTCACTGCAAAAAGGGAACAGGGGCTGGTATTATACACACACAGTACCACACATTTTGTGCAGTAATACTGACCAACTCCTGTAGGATGCCATATTACATTCTGTTTGGTAGGAAAACTTGGTGGTCCCCTAAAATATCAGTACTTGCCACCACACTGCAGGCAGGCAGTCACAGTCTGCAAGACCATAACCTTTCTGTTTCTTTACATACCTCACATTTGAAAGCAATTTATGTTGGTGTTTACCAGAACTTGTTCCCAATGCTGGTAAGGTCTTAGAGATGGGTCAGTAAGTTTCTACCAAAAACGCATCATTCTGTTTCTCATTTGGTTGTTCACAGTTTCCACACTCTAAGGCACAATGATATGTTTCAGCACAACCTAACCTTCCAGATTCTACAGTGATACATACCACAAATGTAATTCATCTTTTGATCACTGTCCTTTGTTATTTATGTTTCCCACACAACAGCAGTGCTGCAAGTCATTAAGCACATTTTTTTCTTCAGTTAAACACACATATACTGATGCCTCTTTCTCTAACAATGTGTATTTTAGACACATGTTCAAAGTATTTAAATGACCTTAATCAAATGTCAAAATATACAATGGAATATACTGGTGCTGAAGGAACTGGGATCACGTTAGCCAGAGAAGTGGACTTCCTGAAGAAATTAAAAGTTTCTTATACACATTACCTTGAAATGTGTTGGCTTTGCTGGCGGTGTAGACAATTTTCTCTCAAAAACAGAACTCTGCTGTTAATTCTCACTGTAATCATTACAAAATATCTAGGTAAAAATTCAATAAGAATATACCTGAAATTCCCACAAAACAAATTCCAGAGCCACATGCATACTTCCCAGCAGGGACAAGAACATCTGTTTTCCAGTATGTTCCACCAGCTCTGGGGTCCACCAAGCTTCCTACTCGGCTGATACCGCAGATTTTTCCCAAGGAGCTCAAATGGCCTGGATGTCAAGTTGATAACTCACCTGCATTTGGCACAGAAGATGGGAATGAGCGGAGCCAGAGGAGGAATAGTCCACAATTAAGGAAACAGGGAAGTGGACATAAGCAATGGTGCAATATGAACAGCTGTAGCTGCCCCTAGTGATCTAGTGCCTGAATAGTCAGCATTACTAATAGGTGAAAATGATGGCCATTCTGAATCTAGTTACTTACATATCTGCTATGTGACAGATTTCATACTTCCCATTTGTTACGTTCACTCAGAAAGTGCGGCTGGATGCAGAACATGAGATATGTATGTGCTAATATTGATAGCCAAAGGCGTTAAGTCTGAACACTGTACAAATAGTTTCAATCTATGTATAAAGGATTATGTACAATTTTGATTATAAGGTAATTTGTGTAATAAGAGTAGCTTCCAGTATGTGTTTTTGGATGTACATTTTGTGGGTATGTTCCAGTGCAACTTGATGCAGTTTACAATGCTGCCAAGTGTCTCCAGCATAACAAGTTCTTTAGTGGTGGGAGTGAGATTTCTGATTGATGACATTGAAATGTAGAGGGGCATACTACTTACGCTATGCATACCACAATCTGAGAAACCATGGAATAAAGGAAAGGCCAAAATATTTCAAGAAGAAGTCTTGGTTACAATCTTATTCATGGATAATAAGACACTTTATTTCTTGAAAATAAGCAAAGCAGTAATACAACAAGTCATTCACACTTTGTAGTAATAAAACAAGTCATTCAAAACACATTCAATGAGGTTTCTTAAGATTAACAAAAGTAATGGAGTCTACAATCAGAATTGTTACAAAACATTTAAATGAATATCTTGATCAAATAATCGCCTGTATTAAGATTATAATGTGAGTGTAACATTTGTAATACAGTCAACAAATTATTGTGTCCTTAAAAACAAGAACACGCAGTACCTAACAAGCTGCATTCCACTTTGAGTGACACCAAATTAACCATAAAATATTCCTTGGACACAACTGATATTACTACCTAAACCCAAAGAAAGTCTTACATGTAAATAATGTAATAATGAAAAGCTGTGCTGAAGGAGTATTTTATGGTCGAGTTAAAAAAGAACATGTAATAACATACATCTATTTCATCCAAAACTAACATGGAGTCTGTTTACATCATGAGTGATGAGTTACAATTTTTTGGTTGTTTCTGTGAATGATGATGGACATGGTACTCAGTAACTTCATGTCATCAAGCCCAATGACAAATTCCCCTTTTGGCTGGTATCTCCTTTTTCAGGAGATCTGGAAACAGATTTGTAAGAAAAGTATTTTAATACTAAAAAAAAAAAACAGCTTCCTGTGCCTTGTCTGACAGTGTAAGGATGATGAAGAATGTGCAGTGTTTTGACAATGACCATCTTCAGACTTGCTTCAGTAGCAGGCCTGAAGATGCACATGGATCCTGTCGCTGGAACATCCTGTTCTATTGAGATAATTTCAGTACATTATACAAAACAGATTTATCGATTGAATAAGTTTAGATGAATAATACTATTCCCAAGAGGTTCTAATACTGGTAAGTAACTGAACTTCTTAAGAATTTCATCTACAAATTATGACTCCTTACCGTTCTAGTCTTTTCACAAAAAAAAAATACATCTTATAATTTGCTTGATTTATGTAGGTGATACAAAATTGTAATGAGCCTAAGGTTTTATTTGCATGTGGTATTTAAACACTGTCTTTAAAAAACATACTGCACTCACTCTACTTCAGTTTTCTCAATGTGACATTTCCAGCCACACTTCAGCTGTTCTTAATGTTACATGGTACAGGATTTGAGGTGCTCACACTGGTCAGGAGTCGTAATGCCATTTGGGTTAGGAAAACGAACAGTCTGGTACATGGTTATGAATGTTCCGGATGAGAATTCTAAGTGTATCTTCATGGGCAGTCAGAAGATGTCCAGACAAAAGCCTTTGTACCCACCAATCAGATTACATGGTCCTATTACCCAGAGACTATAATTTTAAACCTAACATTCTGCATCTTTCATGTGAAGTATCACTATTTATTACAAGGGAATTAAATCATGTATTACACAACATGCTTATAAGCATTACAATATATCCTAATGACATCAGTTGAGAAGTTAACCAGATAAGACCAGACTTAACAGGTTATCTATTAACTGATCTAGGACAATTAATAGGTTCTCTACTTAATAGTTCAACTTAGTTCAGAGAGAACATCGTAAACCATGAGTAGGACATTAAAGATAGATAATATCACTGTACATCAGTCTGCTGGAACACTCACCAGTCAACAATCTATGAGAGAAAGACCGGCTGAAGCTCTCATAGCCAACTTCACCCCTATCACTTTACCTACTGTACAGTTGATTTGTCCCGCAGCTCATTTGAATACACCCTATTTAAGGGCAATTACGTTAGCCAAGGCATATTCAAGCTTTTACCCATTAGAAGGATTTCCTGTAAGACCAATGCAAATGGCAGCTGGATTAGCAAGCATGTTGGCGAACCTTCTAAACCCGGATAATGTTGAGAGACGTGGTGAGCTGCGAGATTCATTTCACAAATCTGGGTGTAACATAGTAAGGTGGGAGTTTAACACAGAACTTGAGGTTGAAGGACTTCTTTTGGATCCTCAAGTCCGTGCTTTCTTTGGATTATTTGATTTCCCGGACCAAGAACAATTTTTGACAGAACGAGATGAGCAAATACTATGCATTGGGATTTTATAACTAACCATGGGAAAAGATGTCAATCCAGACAATTATGATGGATGGATTGCAAACCGACTGAAAACTTTCCAAGGGGCTCTTGGTATTGTACCTGACAAAAGTTGTTGGACACCAGGTCAATGCCCTCCACAAGAGAGTCTCACCGGTTGTTACAGATTTATCTCAGCTTCATTTTTCTTAAGAAGAACATTGTTCTTGATTTGTGTATCAGGTGCGAGAGAACTAGAATAAAAGCCGTGTAGTGGGTCCCTGTCACCACGGCATGGCACGTCCTCAGGTTGCGGATAGAGGAACGGCCTCCTTTATGGAGGGTAGCTGCGAATAAATTGAATAAGCAGTCGTGG
>Ga0123352_10009291_pt1 | contig 15370 bp, 10 predicted proteins | sample TergutLab28metaG_FD_89700 | JGI IMG/M metagenome (GOLD analysis project Ga0123352, IMG submission 89700) | Labiotermes labralis P1 segment gut microbial communities from Petit-Saut dam, French Guiana - Lab288 P1 | ecosystem: Host-associated > Arthropoda: Insects > Digestive system > Gut ... | reverse complement strand
ATACGGTAATGAAAATAGGGAAGGAGAGAAGAAAAGTTTAAAAATAAATATTCTTAAGTAGTTTGTAGTTTTGTTCCTGTATTGTCTTGTGATCAACTGAAACCTTACTGTGCGTAACTCCTGCTTAAGCACTGACCTTTTCCTGCAAGATTTTACAAGCATCTTCACAGCTTTATAAAATGAGAACCTCCTGTGAAGAAAAGTGTATATTTTGCTAAAGTAGGGGTGACATTATCAGTATGTATTTAACAAATGCCCTCATTTAATGTAGCTAAAAATTATGCTAGTTTTAAGGGAGCGGTAATTAATATTTCGAAATTATGTTTCATTTTGCTTGTAACTGCGACAGAAGTAACAAATGGCATTTCATTACGTGGGCAAACGTTTATGTACGTGAAAACAAAAGCAAGAATGTAATTAATTCCCGACTCGACGGGAAGCCTTAGGCTTTTTACAGTATAGAACTTACGACAAACACTGAATTGTTCAAAGAAATTACTGTGTTCAGACAAAGCGTGTTAAATACAGTTTATTTACTGTATCCTGGAAAGCCGAAATCATATTATGGTTAAAGGAGGTTATAAAATGCACTTACTGAACTTTGCTGTCATTCAGCATCCTCGACTTGACCGCGCAGCGCCCCCATACAGGAAACCGCGTGGTCAATCAGTGCCTTCGTGTACCACAATCCACTGGGGCGTCACCATAGTCACTTAGGTCATCGAGGTATGTCAGTGCCATTAATTCGTACTCAGACAGTCCAGTGTTCCTATCTCACTTCCATAATTCTGCCCACTGCTTTTCATGAATTTATTCATTCCGTTCGTTTAAGTGGTGGCATACGTAACACACAAGGAGCATCTTCCTCTACCATATCGCTTTCACTAAAAAATCTTACTATTCGATGCTGTGTAACCTGACGAAATTCGTAAGTCCATCAAATAACCCAGGAATAATCAATAAAGATTTCTGGACACGGTGAAGCCTCAAGTAAAGTTGACATGATTGTAGACAAGCGTGAAATGGCCTCCCAAGAAGAGTAAGCTTTATGGATGCTTAAAACCTCTGAGAAAGTGACCACTTTGAAGTTCCAGGAAAAGGTCTGTGGATAGCATTTAATATAGATCTTAAAGAAGCAGATTTTGAGGATGGGCAAACTGACTGGGGACGGTGTTTTTTATGGTGGTAGTATTGTAACGTCAGGTTTCACCACCAGAACATTACTTTACATGGTATTATTATTATTACTATCATCATCAGCAGCAGCAACAGCATCGGTAATATTGTCTTGATTTCAAACTTTCGTCTTGTTCTGAATGTTGTGTGTTTTCTTCTTGGTAATTCCCCGAAGTCTGAATTTTATATGCCGACGTTTTGGAACACTCTGTCTGTTCCATCTTCATAGGCGGATAGGTATGAAGTATGGCTGGATTAGAGAAAAGTTGGAGTATTTATCAAGGAAAAGGTTTGGCTCGAAAATTTTCGAGCCAAACCTTTTCCTGTATAAATACCCCAACTTTTCTCTAATCCAGCCATACTCCATACCCACCTGCCTATGAAGATGGAACAGACAGAGGGTTCCAAAACGTCGGCATATAAAATTCAGACTTAGGGGAATTACCAAGAAGAAAGCACACAACATCGATTATGTTATTGCTAATGTTGTAGTACTCGTATTAAAGCGCCGTCTTAACGCGCAACGTACTCCAACCCCTCTCCATATTACGTACTTATGAACATCTTAAAAGTCAGTTCCAACAGCCGATATTGGAACCCAGCTTGCAACATTTACTCTTGAACAGAAGAAAGTACTTAAATGAACACTACAGTTAGAATTGGACCACAAAGTGGGAGAATAATTTTATTGTCCCACCCAACTAATAAAAATTCAAATTGTGGTGCAAACATTCTGTGTACGTATCATGTGTTCAGAATGTTTTCTGTGTAAAATAAATAATATAATATTTGGCCTTACGTGTTAGTGTAAGAAACAGAGACTGGCTGTATCACCCTGTCACGTGGCTAGTGCCATATTAAACGTTATTTACAGCATCGCTGAATTACATATTGACGGCCGCGCGTTGTAATAATGAAATCAAATATGAATATATATAGTATATCAATCGAGGCTATATAATTTTAGCTATTGGAAGCGCTGTAAAATAAGCCAAGAATAAAATAAACAATTATAATCGACTAACCTTATTCGTAATTTAGTTTCAAGTTTACGGGTTTATTTACATGTTTTGACTTGACCACAGACATTCCGCCACCAGTTTGACTGGTGGCCAACTCTGCAAAGCGTTCCTTTTGACAGCTCATCACACAGTTTCTTCGGACAGTTCCAGCAACAGTAATTTATGTCTGTCTTATACTGGCCTGTTATTTTCGATTGGCGTTAACATGATACGTGACCCAGATTTTTCAACAAGACCCTAACATAAAAATGTACAAAAATTCAGTATTTTTTATTACACTAGACAACAAAATTTAACTTCTTTCGGCAGTACTTTTTATGCCGAATTCAGATATGTATACAGAATTTTTCTATCAGGCAGTGTTTCAAAGATACAGAGGATTCTATTTGTGCAAAATATTACTTTATGTACTAATGAAACAGGCAGAAACTTACCTCTAAAATGTAGAGGCGTATGACTTCCGTCGGTAATTGGCTTCACGTACGTCCCTCTTCACTGTCCAGCAAAAGTCTGCCAAAATACTTGAGGTCCACTTGCCTTGGTACCGCTTTTCTATAGCCTAAGTGTCTTGGTGAAATCTTTCACTGTGTTCGTCACTGACTTCGCCGAGATTTTCTGGGAAAAAATCCAAGTGTGACTCCAGAAATTTGGCTTTTCAGACTCATATTTCATCCCATAGCTTTGTACGAAGTCAACAGGTCCTGCACAACATTCTGATAGATCGCTGCTTTGTGATTACCTAAGAAGTCCTTGCAAATCCTCTTAAATGACAACCATATATTTCTTTCAGTCTCATTCAGGTCTTCATCGAACTGTTTGTCTTGCATCAGTTCCATGATCTGGGGTCCTATAAATATACCTTCCACTCACATCTGGGAACTTATTCCTCACATATTCGAATCCACTGCCGGTTCTATCCATACCTTTCACAAAGTTTTTCATAAGGCCCAGCTTTATGTGCAAAGGGGGCAGAAAAATTTTCACCGAAAGGACAAGAGGAGGATTGACGATATTTTTCTCCCCTGTGGTCAGTGATGTTCGTGTAGGACACAGTTTATTTACACAGTCTTGTCCCGGCTGTCCCACTTACAGAGCAAACAGCAGTATTTTGTGTAACCGAGTTGCATTCCGAGTAACAGTGCCACAACCTTGAGATCACCAAACAACTTCTACTTAAATTCGTCAAACTAAATATTTCCCAAAAGTAGCTTCATGCTTTCATAAATTTTCTTCATGTTGGCTGCATGAGCCAAAGGAAAGGAGGGGAATCTATTTCGGTTGTGGAGTAGAACCACCTTCAAGCTCATTTTTGACGAATCAAGCCCCACTGATCTGAACTATATTCATGTCCAAGAACTCCCATAACGGAACAAACGTCATTGCAAAACACGACACCATCTTCCTGGGAGAAGAAATCCGTGAATTCTTCATGGCGCCCACGGTAAAAACCCACTAGTATCGTGGCTCAGAAGATTCCAACCCTTTAACCTAGAGCGAAAGGTGTGGGTGATAGAGAAATCATGGAAACATATTTGGATTCTTCGTCCACAAATACATAAGAAACAGACATTTTTCCTCATGGGACAAAATCTTTGTTGACCAGTGTTATCGGGTCAGAAATTATTTCTTGTTTTCTTAAATACACATGTTTGAATAATAAATGGAAATTGTTTGTGAATGATTGTATCGTTTTTCATGCATTTTAGGCGTTCGTTTCGCAGTAATGGAAGAAAGGTTGATATGGTGGTCATGTCTGTCGTGACGTGGATGCTAGAAGGAAGACGGATGTACTTGGCTTGAAAGAAACTAACATAAGTACCTAACATGTAGGAAATCAGGGTGTACAATAGTCTTGGTTTCAAGAAATTCACATAATAAAGCGTATTTGTCGGTTTCTGTCGTAATTAATTAGCAAACAGTTTATATTCGGATAGCGTCTCTAGAAGCTTTTGCTACAGGTCTCTACAGACTTCATACTGTGTGTAATAATTAATCTTTAATCCAATTAAAAGGTAATTAACTCGGGAAAGGTTACTGAGCCCTTGAGTGCTAGCCACGGGATTACAGAATGGTCCATCGGGGCGTATAGAAGGAGAGGATTGCTATACGGTACAATGATTAAGTACAAGCATCTTGGCGGGAAATTATGTATTGTTTAAATTGTATGTGTAATCGAAACAACTCCACTTGTGCCGAGAGAATGCCTTAAGGAAAACCTTGGTAGCTGTTAAAAAATACTGGGCACGAAAGGTTTTTGTAATTCGTGTTCATGTCTGTAGTACTTCTACAGAATGTGGGATAAAATCGCAACGGCCAACTAGAAAATAAATCTTAGTAAATGGGGTAAGGTTAACATATTTGGAAATTGCACTAACGTATCACAGTCTCATGCCCGAAGAAGTTAGGTGTTGTGTAGTTGACACACATTGAATTTTTTTATTGTGGTTTTCTTTTAGCGTTCTTACATATACTGTATGTTAGTCATAAGCTAAATTTACTCATGCTTAGTTATCGCCTCTCTTAAGACCAAGCATGGGAGGAATATAATTTCCTTCCATTTCTTTTGTTTATAACTGGACTCGCTAAGTGCATCGCGCGAGCAGTGTGTAGAGCAACACATGTAACAATAGTTGCTTTTGTTCTGCGGGAGCAGTCTGCTGCGTAGCTCGAACTGTGTCTGAGCAGCAGAGTCCGAAGCTGGACAGTCAGTGAGTACTAACAGAAATGAAGAGTCCACTGGCGAGAATTGTCACTGATACATTTCAGTTGTAAATGCAATTACTCTATACTCTTGCACAATAAAACTCCAATATATTCTGCTTGGGGATTGCTGGGAGTGTGTGCTGCCTGCCCGACCCCTCGTCTTAACCAGAGTTACGAGCACCGTCCTCCCTGGGAACAACATCTAAGATACGTTCCTCATCGGGTCCGCAACGGATACAACTTAGGATTAAATTGAATTTGGGAATCCTTCGTGCCCTTCGGTTCGGAATCTTTTGTATTCCTCTTTGCTTTCTAAAAACATAAAGATTGAAATATGCAGAATCCTAACAATGCCTGGTGCTTTATCTGGGTGTGACACGCTGTCTTACGAACATAGATCGAGAGTGTTACAAACAACATTATATGTAATAGTCCTGTGGAAGTGTGTTTGTTGTGTGCAACTATAGCTTATATCACATGGATAAATGACCGGTGCATAAGGTGGCGGGCACAGAGGGCTGCTTGGCCGCGGTGCTACCAAACGGCTACGTCTGTGTACCGTTTCGACATTGGTTTGGAATATACTCTGCGTCATAGTGAATTTTTTGATATTCATTTCTAATGTCGTTTAGTAACTATTAAAGATGAGACATTGGAACTTATCTGAAGAAAATGTGTAACAGCAAAACATAACAGAATGATACTAATCTGTTGTGCCTGTAGTACTTAACGGTAGGCCGTTATCTTCGTAGTTTAGAGGTTTCCCCGCAATATGTGGGATCATAAGTTCTTCACACGTTTCACAAGAGACTTGGTCAGATTTCGAAATGCTGTTTATTATGGGGTTCGGTGAGAAAAGAATTTGACACTAATATAATGCCGTATTAAGAGAAGCTACTCTTAATTCTTATTATGTGAGGGGAATTTTTCACCGAGAGATTGAAGAATTTTGGGCGGCTACAAATTTTAAGAAAGTCACGATATGAAGACTGTTGCTACGTGATGGCTGTTAAAACAGGAGATGTGCTTCTGTCAACAGGGAATAGATAAGCTCGGCCCACGGCACGATCAGTGCCTTAGTTTTGACTGGTAAATAAAGGGTAAATCAGTCCCATTACAGGCCCGATGTGCCCAGAGGGTTTCAGGAAGTTAAGGTTCCCAGATTACGTGACAGTGGCCCAGAATGGTGGTAAGGCTGTCAGCCTTACGCACCGGCCGTTTTTACCTCCAGGAAATACTTCTGGTACTCATTTCTGTTAGAGGCTGAGTCGAGCCCAGGGCCACAGTGAGATCGGAAGGATTATGTCAATGAAAAATTCCAGTGACACCATCTGGAATCGAACCAGCGCCCTTCCGATTTGTAGCGCAGCGTCTTAAACACTGTGCTACCGCAGTCCCCAGTTTTGACTGGACTATTTGGAAACGTAGTGATAAAAGCAGTGAATTTGATTGTGAACGCTGCTTAGTAATTTTCGGAAAAGAGAAACCTAAAACGTGTGCTTTTAAATTTATTTTCTGTGGGAACTGCGTGTGTTTGATATTCATTGTTTGAGATCGCGTGTTTTTGAGGGGTTTTCACCGAATGAGGTAACAAGCGAAGAATTTAACCATAATCTGGATATGACACTGAGACCATCTTCTTTCGGGTTGGGTGCCTTCATACAAATCTCGCTCACTTTCTGCTTATAGAAATTGGAAACGTAATAAATGCCTTTGTTCCTCTATTGTGTAGAGAGAACTCATTATCTGACATGTTGCTATTGACTCGATCGGTGTGTTTGAAACTTGTTGAAGTGTTAGACTTTGATTCTGTTTTACGAGAAAGAGATGTCTGTGTGAAAACCTGGAGCCAGCTGATAACGAGAAGATGATTGAGAGCTGAACTTGAGAGCGAAACACCTACACTACAATACAAGCTACAAGAGAACGACAGTTCATAATTTATAGCTCTGGAAAATTGAACTGATTCTACAATGCTGCGCATATCACCTCTTGAAGAAGAGTGTTTAATTGTACACAGATACCTGTAGCATGTTGACTTGCACTTGATACACAACACGACCTTCGTTACTTCAGACTTCTCTTCTAATTATAAATTTTACACCAATTGTTATCATGAAGAATTTTTATATAGTACAATTCTTCTTCCATTGGCACTACAGCCCACTGTGGGCTTTGACCTGTCGAACAATGTCCTTCCATTTTTTCCTATCTGCCACCAACTCTCTCCATCTTCTCACTCCCGGCACTTGAAGATCTCTTTCTACTTCCTCTTTCCATCTTTTCCTGGGTCTTCCTCTTCTTCTCGTCCCTTCCAGTTCGTGAGTGAAGATCTTTTTGGGCATCCTATCCACCTACATTCTCTATAGGTGACCTAACCAGCTTATCCTTTGCCATTTTATCCATTTTACTATATTTTCTCCTTTGTTCATCTCTTCTAATTCTCGATTCGTCCGACTTTTTCATTCCCCGTTTTCATATTTAGGAGTATATATTCTTCCAAATATTTTCCTTTCAAAAATTATGCAGAGCTTGTTCTTCTTTCTTCGTCAACGTCCATACTTCCGCTCCATACGACACTACCGGTCTTATTAGTGTCTTATACAATATAATTTTAGTAACTCTGGATAAAAGTCGACTCCTGAAGAGACTTACAGCGGCAAAATAAGTTCTATTGCCGGCCAAAATACGTCTTTGTGTTTCTTTTTCGACGCCATTTTCATTACTGATTAGCGTACCCAAGTATACGAACTCGGCTACTCCTTCATAAGTTACGCCATTTATGGTTGCCCCTTTCACTGATCTTCGGGATGGGGACGCTGAAAATCTCATATTGTATAGTACAGTGCTATGTCGAAACTGTAATTTCATACGCATTTACATCTTGGAACATCTCAAATTCAACGTGCCTGTTAACTGCCTACGTCATCACTGAATATTAAAACACTATGGATACTCCAATTTTATTAACTCTGAAGACATTATACATACTTTTTAACATACTGAGATTTTAATACTTATTAGCAGTACGACTAATCGAGGTAATGTTGTAACACACCACTTTCATTAAGAGTATGAGAGAGACCTCTTTCATTTTAATATTATCGTCCTTTGCATATTTTGTGTTAGTCTCGACTGAAGATGGCCGCGTTGTAGGCTGAAACATATAGCGACTTAGTGTACGTAATATAATTTTACTTACAATGAAGTGTCGTGTTTGATTTCATTTGTTACTGTGTAGTTACGTAACGTAATGGGATAACCTCTCCAAAGCTAATTATGCCCTTATAATGCATATTGTATAAGGTAAGCCAAAAGTGTTCGGATTAAAAGTTAGTAATAATTGTATAAATATTTTTTATGGTTCTACAGCCCGTATCAGCCCTAGGCCGCCTAGTTTTTAGGTTTATAAGTCACATTTAGACACACACGCACAAACACACACACATATACACATAAACGCACACACAAACACACACACAACCAGTATCATCTGAACGAGTGATCAGTCCATCGCAGAGCCCGCTACCTACACAACACACAATAAATACAACAGACTAAAGAACGCCGAGGATTCAAACCTGCCGTCCCATCAATCAAGCCGCCGCTGACCTACACCTGAGACTTCACGGCCATCGGGATAGGCATAAAATGTGATAAAATTAGTTCAATTTTCAGTAGCACTTAAAATGTTTTTGATATAAATAGTAAATATAATTATAGCAGTGACTAATAATGCAGTCACAGATCGTAAAATTAGAGCAGGATATCGAGGCGGTAGTGTGCTTGGTCACCGCTGAGGATCCTGAAATCTCACGAAATTGGAATGTGTTGAGATTCACCTTTGTTGAATGACACAACCGTCCGAAAATCTGAGCCGCTGTCAGACGGTCGTTTATAAAAAGTCATCCACTCTTTTTTGATAATGCAAATTTAACAAGCCAACAGCTTGATACAACTGGATCGATATGACAGCTTTCCTGCCGCCATTCAAAAGACTCACATTCTGACCGCCCGGAGGTTCAGAGCTCGCTTTGCTGAATGAGGACTTTCTGTGTGGTGATGAAGTGAACTGCACACTCTGCAGTTACATCAGATACACCTTGATTCAAGATGAAGATACTTTTAAAACCCTTCAATTTATACAGTGCTGTGAAACCTTTGTACATTGTATCAAAATTATTGGGTCTCGCACCCCTTGGGCTTAAATCTATGGCAGAGTCTCCGGAGCATTTCAAAGGCTCCGCGGGACTCATTGGAACAGTTGGTAGCGTATTGTATTCAATAACAATCCTCTTCATTTTCGTGACACTGCATTGTGTGTGTGTCTACATCACAAGATAGAATATATATATGTATATATATATATATATATATATATACGTGTGTGTGTGCGTGTGTGTGTGTGTGTGTGTGTGGCAGACTTAAGTATACTTATGTATTAACTTATAGTTTAAACTCTGCATTAACGCCTGCGATTGTACTTACATCTATAATTCAGACCATTACACTTAAGAGAAATAAGCTAGATATAATATTGTCAAAGATAAATAGCTTTGATAAACACATCTTACGAAATTCATCGTCTGATACATACAGGAGAACTAGCAATATGGCATTTGTAGCTGTAAGTTTTATGTTTGTATGCATATGTGACTTCATCTCAGATTGTAGAAAGAATATCGTAATTCGAATGACTCACCATTCTTCACATGTGATTAGAATAATCACGGATATTCAATATGTGACTTTCAGTCCACTACTTACATATCAATTTGTTGTGTTAAATAAACAATTGCTATCATTGTTTGGTGTACGTTCGGAGAGGAAATTGGAGCAAAATATTCTTGGTAGCATTTGCCAAGCTTCTACAGACTACTTCAGATTTTTTTTTTAAGTTTTGCTGACCGTGCATCTCAGTATAATCTTAGTAATTAACCAACTTAATGCACAAAATCTTGTTTTATAATAAGTTTATTATGTGCGTCTACATGTTTCGAGCACTGTGTGCTCATCATCAGGAGGTCAAAATTGTATTATACAGCATCTGGTATCATCACACCGTCCGGTGCACGGGACGGCCACCTACAGGTGTGATGATACCAGATGCTGTATAATACAATTTTGACCACCTGATGATGAGCACATACAAAGTGCTCGAAACATGTAGCGGCATATAATAAACTTATTATAAAACAAGATTTTGTGCATTAAGTTGGTTAATTACTAAGATTACTCCAGAAATGTACCTGAAAATAATGGTAGTCATCTGCAGACAAGACTAAGGACATTCTGCAGTGGCTGTGAGTGGCACAGAACACTGGTGTCGAAGGGTTCAACAATAACTGAGAAAAGATGTTTTCGAATCCCAGACTCCGAACCAGAAAGTGGACTTCAGGTGTTACGAATAAATCACAACAAAATGTGCAACACTGTGAGGCTGGTCGTTTCTACGTGCAGAGTGTTTCTTGTATTTGAACTTCTTAACGTAAGTGCCGATTTAATTACAGTACTCTTCTTCACCACAGATTTGGTTATTCCCGAAAGTTATATGCGTATAGATGCCATAGGTTGGTGTTCAGCTTGGTTAATTCTGCATGCCGCGAAGGTGATAGGCATCACTAGAACATGTCAGTTGGTTAGCAACTGTGGCAAGCACACTTCAGTTTTGGTTAGCAAGTTGGTGCTGCTGTCTCGACCTTACAGTTCCAACACTATTACCCAACTTCAGACGTTCTGCCATCAGTTCCTTCCTACGAAACTTCATTTCTGTTCTTGCGACTTTTTTTAGTTGAACAGTACAACGTTGGGTTCTGTGGCAAAAGTGCCAGTAACATAAATCACTGTCTTGCTACTAAATCAGGCAGTTTAAAAGGAGGCGCTGTTCTGAAATGTCAGTATACAACATAAGTTATCTCTCACTTTCTATTTGTGTTTAGGTCTTTGCAGTATAACCCTGTAATCAGAGGGAATTATCACCCAATAACGTGCCCGTTACAGGTACAGAGGGGAGGTGGAAGTTTAACTACAACCATTTCGCAACCTCGACACTGGAAGATTGTGGGTGGAAAACCGTGTAATTGCAGTTCAGTAGTGACCAATTCCTGACATTAAATAGTAGTAAAATTTTGTTTTTTTATTACTTTTAAAGTTCAAAGTATTAAAGTTTCCTGGCACAAAATTAACTTTTTTTTCGTCATATTTCATACTGTATTCTGTTGTCTCCAAGCAAGTAATTGATGCCGTCAGCGGATGGCTGAAATAATAAAATAATAATAAAAAATGTGCATGTTCCTCGGTTGGCGTTTTATGTAAATTAGCACGAGCCTCTCAATACTTTTTCTCACATGTACGATAATACAAGCTTCTTTTCGTCACAAATTGCTTCTTCACGTGAAGACGATATCAAATTTTTGTCTGTATGTTGGAACATAACAAGAGAGAGAATGTACGTATAATGCAACATTAAGGCGCGTTCGCGTAGCCACTGTCCCCTTGAAAAGGCATTAGGCCTAAGTATTATAAATTCTGAGTGAGTGTCTGTAGCCTTAGTTATCCAGCACGCAACGCGCATGCGTCATTATGATATTGTCGTCTAGGACCTGTCCGGCCCTACAGTATTATTCTACATTATCTCATAACTGCCACGATTTTCAGGAGATATATGCTGAAAATAGAATTTGTATTTTTGTTTTCTGTACAACGGTTGTCTGAGACATTTATAATTTTAAGAAAAACCGGCGACATTTTACCATAAATGAATATAGTTAATGTACATGTAAATTACCCGCCATGCTTGTCAGATTTTAATGAAACTTAAATTTTCTCGATAGATTTTCGAAAAATGCTTACGTATAAACCTTCACGAAAATCTGTCCAGTGGAAGCCTAGATGTTCTATGTGGACATGCAGACACACAGACAGACGGACTGACTGACAGACAGATATATGACGAATATAATAGCTGATTTTCGCAATTTTGAGAACGCGCCAAAAACATAGATTTTTCTCAAACCTATGCAAGTGTCAAAAGACACTTGCATAGGTTTACATTTATTCATTCAGTTGTCTGTTTTACGTCAGGTCCATAGCCTCTTCCAAAGCGAGTTTTCCACAGAGTGCGATCTAATATCACACCTAATTTGTTTATTTCTTCCATACTTAATACCTGTTCGAAGCAGGCATTTGGAAATACAAATATGACCAAATAATTCTAAAGGAAGCGGGGTCAGGCAGGCAGAATGTGCAGAGTCTTAGACGAGGCGTTACAAATTTCTTGTCGGATTAAGTTTCTTCACAGTAGCCGTACAGGATGTTTAACTGTTTATACTCTGTGTATAAAATGACACTGTGCCCGGTGCAAATAGCAATTTGTAATAATAATAATAATAATAATAATAATAATAATAATAATAATTTGTTTACGTGTGCAGAAGGACCTAGTAATCTGCAGTGTGAATGTGAATTTTATTTCAATTTTGTATTCTTGTTTAAATCAGGTAGCTGATAGCGGTAATGCAGCTGTAAGATTGCCTGTGAAGCTCCTTCTGCCGAAGGGAAATATACGTTGCAGAAACAGTATAACAATGGGGGAAAGACTTGAGGACGTCATGATTGACAGTATGTGTACATACCATCCCCAAAATGGAGAAATATTGTCATGTCACTTGTCAGTACGAAACGATCAGTACAGACATATGTTTCTACAAAGTTATAATGCGGCACAGACAAACTGACATGCGGCCTTTCGATGGGATTTATGCGGAACAACAACGTCAAAAGTGCTAGTCGCATTGTGCTGTGAAAATTGTTTTCCTTAGTTGGTACGCACAACAGATTCCTGAGACTCGTACGATACATTGCCTAGACATGTAGAGCACAGAATTTATCAGGACGGATTTCTTGTCGTCCATCAGACCCTTACGGTACGCGTCGAAGTTAACTGGCTTAACGCTGTTCGACTTTCCCGATCAGTGTGGTGGTAAGACCAGCAGCAACAAAGTATATACTGTAACTTCTCCTTGGAATATTTCGCATTCATTAGTTCTGACATTAGGCCTTTCGTGTGTCTTTGCACCACATCTTAAATCCATAAATACACACATCCATGGCAGTTACATCTTCTCGTTCGTAATTTTTGAAGTAGTGAGTTGGGTCTTGCTGTTCATTGCCAATAGTGTCGCTCTTTCAGCAAGCTATATTGTGTCATGAGGAATTAAAAGCGTCTTTCTTAACAACTGTAGGCATTGATAATGACTTGCTAAGAAGATCTTACAGTGTTGTGTATAGAAAGACAAAGATAATTCTTATAGCTAGTTATCTCTTTCACTTATTCCTTAACAGTTTTCAGCTTTGACTTCATTACAATAAAAAACATTTTGGTTGGTACTACTGCCTCATAAAATACTTTATGTGCGCTATTGATGTTGTAATGAACCTGCAGTCTGTTAACTTCATATTCCTAATTGGAAACGGACTGAGAGTACTGACCAGTGAGTTGAACGGCACGATTACAGCGATCTGTACCTACGTCATTGATTATACATTGTAAACTAACGGAACCTAGAGTGTGTCAGTTGTAGGTTTTGATGACCCGGTTGGAAGAGAGAAGATGGCCGCATAAACGGTACCGGCTAGAAACATGACTGACACTCAAGTTTTCAGTATTCACTGTTTAAAACGACGTTTGAGAAACCAAGGAGTTCGTAATATGCGTACATTGCGTAGAATTTATTTATTGTTTCACAGTGTAATGGCGACGGTAAACAAGAGTTTTGGAGTTCAGATAATGCTGAAAATCATGCGTTCTGCAACGGCCACTGCACTGAACATCCACACATCCATTGTCTCTGTGACTAGAGTTAAAGATAACATGAGCAGATTATTGATATTGAGTTTAGCATGGAGGAGACCTGCTGTTCGTTGGCTGATTATAATCGCTGCTTCTTGTGAAATGTCTAAAATCGAAGATGGGCGCACCGCCGTTCTTTTGCAGAAAAATTTGTTACGCCGAAACGTCGACACTGGTATTTTAACAGAACTGCAATTATTTTCCCAGCAACTTCCTCATGTTAATACAAACTTTACAGCTTCTCGGTTCTTCGCACTGGGCTTCAGTTTCTTATATACTACACTTGGTTCCATTGCAACGTTCCTGGTTTTTCTGACTCAGGTCTGGAAACATATGGTCATCACGCAAAAACACACACACACACAAGCAAGTGATTATGTCAAGTTAAGTTTTGGCACGGCAGTTTGGGGCTTACACGTTCAAAATTCTGACGTGAAAGCCCTAACTTTGAAAACGTGAAAAATTTAAAAATCGTTTATTACGTTTCGCACACTTATTTCGTCTTTGAATATTATTTAAATATGGTGTTTTCTACATGTTTCTTAAGATATGTGTACATGTTAATGCTGGATAATGCGTGAGGTAAGTTTGTTGTTGAGATAACAGAGAAATCTTGTAACATGTTGTGTATGAACATTGGAGGGAACCATTGAATATGCTTATAAACACTCGGTGTGTTCATTGAACAACATCGATTTAAATGCAATGATATACTTCCACATAAAGTTGGTGAAACTAAAAGTCAAGAGACACTTTAGTCAGAAATTTATCATTGCTGCCTGCATATCATAATCGTTTCAAATACCTGATGATGCAGAGTTTGCGAAAGATGTAATAAAAGAGAATAATAATTACATAGCCAGAATTATAGTGATTTTATCGGTTATCATATACCACTAAAGGCAGATGAAAGACGTGGTGAGTGTTAATGAACCGGATCTTTCAACAGGCGTGAATCTTACGTTAATGCCATTATATGACGGACTGATTTGTAGATAATCCTGTTGTTATTACAAACCCTTTAATGTCTTATAATATTATAGTTTGTATTATAAGAAAAAGGAAATGGTACTGTGAAATGTGTGTTGGGCATCTATATTATGCAGCCATAGTGTGCAATAGAAAGTTGCTTCTTTTAGAACTAAAACTGCTTGTTGGAAAATGTAAGAATAAACATAACCAAGGCAAATGAAAATCGCATTTCGCTATCCTTTACTTACATTACCTTCCAGCACACAATGTAGTCGCTTTATAATTTTATTCAAGGAAGTTTCTTTATCCTTGAAATTCCTTGCTTGCCAACAGAAATGTGATACATAACACCGCACGAACGTGATTAAGAAAGGATTTAATTTGGTTATAGTCTAAGCACCGTCAACCTGCGATTATACTCAGGAGGACGTTATTGATTTTCCACCCTGACACCTGATTTTTAACCTTTAGACGCCTAACGTCAGCTATAGTTGACGTACCGCACCGCTAACCTCCAAAGTTTCATTTTATATATTTATTCAACAAATATAGGTACCGAATATTTTAAACATGGTGTATACTCTCCGTATTTTTCTCTTCAAAATGCAGTTTGTTTCATAATTCTAACATATTTGGTTCATGTATT
>Ga0123352_10009290_pt1:10000-15370 | contig 15370 bp, 9 predicted proteins | sample TergutLab28metaG_FD_89700 | JGI IMG/M metagenome (GOLD analysis project Ga0123352, IMG submission 89700) | Labiotermes labralis P1 segment gut microbial communities from Petit-Saut dam, French Guiana - Lab288 P1 | ecosystem: Host-associated > Arthropoda: Insects > Digestive system >... | reverse complement strand
CATGCTGCCACAAAACCAACTGGAATAGTGAAATTAATATGACTTTTAATAGTGTAACTTTAGCAAGGACGATATAGCTCCCTGATGATGGTCCTAGGACCGAAAGATGTCGGAGCGTTTTTAATGTTTTAATGTTTTAAGTGTAAATTTTATAAATTTATATAAGTGCAGTGGTTGGCAAAATAATTGAGTGACTGTTTTGGTGTTCAAAATAATTTTCACGAAGGACTGTTTTTGTGTTCAAAATAATTTCTCCTTTTAATTCAGCATATGAAACAAAGAGGGACAGATGCCACACAGTTCTATACATAACGTAATGGAAGTGGGTAATATGCCTTGGCTAAGGCCAATTTTACTCCTGTGGAAAAATTATTCATGTCAGTTGGATAAACGGGGGTGTCATCAACGGAAAAATATGAATTGCCGCGGGGAAAAAATTCCCAGACGCACTAATGGCACATAGACAACTTAAGGACTACCAAGTCATAGCTAGCGTGCATTAGGGAGTTGTTCAGAAGTGGCCAATACAGGACTGTTCTTTATAGAACTGTCTAATCTATACATGCACGATGATGGTAATTCACTAACTTCGAAATTAAATGCCTGGATTGATGTCGTTGCACAGCAATATGCTGAATGAGTGTGATTAGTTGAGTCAAGTGGCCGTTTTCTCTTGAATAAAATTCAAGGAAATATCCGTTACGTAACCCGGAGTAAAATTATACAAACCAATATATCTGACAGAATTAGGAAACCCCAGAGTAAACCAGGACTTATTTTAATGGAACTTAACACATAACTGCTGGTATGTGCTGATGATCTTAAATATTGTGAAGACAAACACAAAACTTTGTCTGTAATGAGAAGAAAGTTCTAGAATCAGCAGATGAGAAAACTAAGTATGCACATGTTCACGCGTGTCGACAGAATGCAAGACAAACTCAAAACATAATGTTAAGTGACGTTAATATATAATTTGAAAACGTGGTCCAAATAAATATTTGGTAACGACACCAAGAAATCAAAATTGTACGCACAAATAAACCAAGAACAAATGAAATTCAGATAACGTCTTCTAGATTTCGGTCCAGGATCATTTTTTTTGTCACGTGGTAATTAAAAACACAAAGACTTGATATAAGGTTCTAAGATTTGCCTGCTTTTTTATATAGTTGTGAAACTTGGTTTCTCAGATTCATGGACAACAAAATGTTGAGGAGATTCTTGGGCTTAAGACAAAAAAACTAACTGGGCCCAAGAAGAATTTGCACATTGACGAGATTTACGACTTTTACCCTTCGCTAAATATTGTTTGGGTATTAGATCGAGGAGGAAGAAATGGGTGAGGCAAGTGGCACCCATGGGGGTGAGAGGAAATGTGTACACGCTTTTGGTGGAGAGGTATGAAAGGAGAACAGTTAAAAGATCCAAGTGCAGATGAAAAGAAAATATTAAAATGGACCGTAGGTGTGATAGGAGGACGTGTACTGGATTCTTCTACGTCCGGACAGTGGTATGTAGTGGGTTCTTCTGTACATGAAAATAAATGTCCAGTTTGTATAAAATATGGGGAAATATTTCCCTGGCTGGAAAACTATTAGTTTTCAAGAAGGATCCTGTTGCATGTAGTTAGTTAAGTCTGTTAAGTACGTACGTACGTACGTACGTACGTGTGTGTGTGTGTGTGCGCGCGCGTGTGTATGTATGTAAGATTATAAAAGGTCTCACTTAAAGATTTGGGATAAAAACTGTAAAATAAACAAGGGAGAATATTAATTGGAAAATACATCTTAGCCTTTTAAATGCTCTGTGGCTAATATTCTAAAATAACAATACCGTTTAAGATCACAGACTGAACGTAGGACAGTCCGAGACACAGACACAGACACCAAAGTCTGAACGAACTTATCCACTGGGCTGAAAGGAACACTCAAACTTCCACGCCAAACGTGGAACCAACAGGCAGCTTACTTCCGTTTTATATACAGTATAAGGTTGCATTCCTCTTACACAGCGTACAGGAAATTAAGAATACCCTACGATATCACGTATCAGAATTATTATTTACTTTGTCATTGTCAAAGAACATAAATAGACTTAAATCACATCATCATATATATATAACCTAGGCCATTCATTCACACTTCCTCTGTCGAGATATGCCCATCGCTCTACTGTAATCAAAACAGCGTACTCACCCTTCCCATACGCGATGTCCAGCTTAAAGTTGTCCCCACCAACCTCGCCGTCCACCAGTTGGCCCAGACCGTCCACCAGTTCACCGTCACGACGAATGCCGTCATATGATGAATCACTGAGGTCCTGGCCAGGCTCACGGGCCTTGTCTTCGGGAACCTGATAGGACACGATGCCCCCTGAAATCACAAAGGTAAATTCGTGGTGTTAAGTGTCCCCTCACTTCTTCGTATGCTTTACACTCTACTTTATCTTTAATCACGGTTTTTGTATGTTGGCAGCAAAACACTATAAAGTGCAAGTATTAGCTTTACGGGTCTGTCAGTAATTAAAAAGCCGCTGGAGGCATTTTTGTTAAATTTGATATTCGGGAGTTCTACTGACACTTGTCGAGGTACACACTTTTGGTTAAAAGCGGACAAAAGTGAAGGACACGCTACCTGAAGGTCTAGGTGTCTTTCTGCTCGCATCTGGAGCCTAATTAGATACGTACTTACTGGGCTTCAAAACGTAAAGTAGATAGAAATAAAATACTTTTATACGAAACAAATTTTCAGGAATTATTACGAGTATGAGATAAAGTGACTTTTTTAAAGCTGTCAGCTCATAACCTGAGAAAAACTGGGTCGATTTTTATCAAATTTTAAACTGGGGGTCCTCGCAAAAAGCTAACACTGGAACTGGAAATTCCGTGTCAATAAAAGAGGGAATGCGAAAGTTAGCTGGGAGACTACTAGCTTTTCAAAAATTGCTCTGCTCCATGGAATTAGTACAAAAATTAAATAAAAAATTTCGGTACTAATTTCCACGCGAAAGAAAATGTAAACTTATTTTGTTTCCTACACTACGATTTCTCCAGTTTACAAGCAAATTAATTGTCAATTAGCTGCGGCTTAAAGCTCCCACTAGAGTAACAAAGAGAACATGAACTTAGCTGTGGTAACAAACAGCTCCCTTGGGTCAAATTACTAAAAGATGAAACAAGTAACTTTGGTTGTCTCATATGTTACAGAGTTGCGTGCATGTATAAATTATACACATTATTATAAAACCCATATTCTGGTATAAAGGATGAAATATTCTAGCCTATAAAAAACTGCATGTGCCTCTAGAGACAGATATTACGGGAAATACTCTTATCGCTTCACCTTCTATTTACAGATATGATATATATATATATATGGATAGTTCATGTTTAAAGTGTTGTGTTTTCAGATTTTGGTAATATTACACAACTTTTATGCCAGCCACACTTGAAATGTTAAAACTCATAGTGCTGCATCCCACCCACTCACTGGAGTTGAGTAATTCTTGAGAAAGAGTTAGAAGAGAAATTCTTCTTATTCGATGAAAACTGGAGGTATATTTCCGTGTTCACAGTAGCTGTGCACTTGATACTTCCTTAGCCATATGAATCACGTCCACACACTCACAATATCTTACACTAAAATACATCAAATTATTGTCCCTTCATCTAAGCTTAGGTCTCCAAAGTGCTTTCTTTCCTTAAAATGTTGTAGCTTACTAGGCAGAGATTAGCGCATTGTTGCCTATTCCTGATGTCAAAATCAGATTTCTTGAAGCAGACTGTAGTGGTTTTAAAAAACTCTGCACTTTCTCCTAACAAAGCTCGAATTTCTTTATTCACAAAGCTTAACGTATCACCTGCACATACAGTCCAAAAACTTTGTATTCTGCCCATAAAGGACAATTCTCAGGACAAACAGCGATCATTCACCTAATGGGATTAAACAGTATATCTGTGTAAAAAAGAAGGAATTTTATCTGTGATATAGAAACAAAATATGTTATTATTATTATTATTATTATTATTATTATTATTACAAGAACTTCAGAGTTAAAATATTTAAACTTATGATTTACATTACACAAAAATCATAATTTTTACGGTATTCTTTTCAGCAAAAGCCCTTGCGACCTCGACCCTTTAACTCATACGCTATTAATAGGAGATCATAAATCTAATTATGTTATATATACATAACATAGATAGATATACACACATATTTTAGAGTTCCTGCGAAAAAAACAAGTGATAGTGAAATTTTCTCTGAGACAGGAGTTTTCTGAATATGAAAGTTAAATATTGTTTTCATTTTGCTCGATCTGTCAATGAAGAAAAATAAAAATTACACTCTAACAGTGAGAACAGTCCCTTTTTTTTATTAGGCTAGGCTACGGGCTAGACAACCGAGGACTCGTGGTTTTATTCTCGGCGGGGGCAAGGATTTAAAGCTTCTGTAAGTAGTCCAGACAGCTTCCGAAACCACCATGCCTCCTATACAACGAGTGCCACTGCTCCTCCAACGGGAGTAAATCGGAAGAGGTGTGAAACTCAGCACTCACCTCTCTATAATCGCGAGGTTAAGAAGAGTAAAGCTACGAGTATTTACCCTCAACCCGCATGGCTGAATAGCGTTTACACAGACTACGTTTTATTTGTAGCTCATTTAACGATGCTGTTGTTATGTGAAGATTACAGTATCTAAATACTGAACGATAAAGAAAAATGAAATTAAAACGATGTGGAAGGAAGTGGTCGTGGCCTAGGTTAAGTTATTACCCTGGAACTTGCTTGGATGGATAGAGGAATGCCACTATCAGTCTCCGTCGAGATATGTCGTGTTCGGCCAAGAGCTGAATCCGGCTCCTCTCTGAGAGTAGTCAGTAGCGTTTCGGCTTGAACTGACTTCCTCAGTGTAACTCGCGTTTCAACTTACTAGAAGAAAGAAACCACACCAGAAGCAAGGGTCTTGTATCAGTGGCGAAGCTTGTAATTGGTACGGAGGTTACAATGCCTGCAATCATGGAAGATCGGCGTTGAATGATTTGGGAAATTTTTTCAACTCCTTCTTTTTAAGAAACTGGCCAGCAAACGTATGGCTTTGTTTGATGTGTCCCCATTCCACATTTCTCCCTCTCTTCGGAGTTAGTCGTCCACTACTCTGGCTACTCCATATGTCATACATGAAACATTTCGCGATTCCAGTTCAGTGCGGACGTTCACCGTGAACGCCCTACAGACTCAAAAGCAGCAATTGGCAGGTGGAAGAGCTGGATAAAAGTGTGTTAGACGTAGGCCCATAATATGTCAAGGCAATTGTTTAAGATTCACATGTAGGCAGGAGCGATGAAGGTGGTGATTAGGGCATT
>Ga0123352_10009290_pt1:0-5000 | contig 15370 bp, 9 predicted proteins | sample TergutLab28metaG_FD_89700 | JGI IMG/M metagenome (GOLD analysis project Ga0123352, IMG submission 89700) | Labiotermes labralis P1 segment gut microbial communities from Petit-Saut dam, French Guiana - Lab288 P1 | ecosystem: Host-associated > Arthropoda: Insects > Digestive system > Gut ... | reverse complement strand
TCCTTTACTGTGCCATTCCCTATCCTTCCTTTTGCACATTTACAACCTCCGGTCACGATGTCAAAAGCGTTCTCTCCCTTCCCGGAGACGTCACAGGAATGAACGGAAGTAGAAATACTCAGTCTTTCTCAAACACACACAACGCTGAGTTTAAAGGAACGGAACAATATTTTGTACTACCGTGGAGATAATTGGCATTTCTGAGAAAAAACAGCAAGTTTTCTCGTACTCGCTTACAGCCTGAAGAAAGCTTTGGCCGGAATATACGCTCTTTGACTAGTGTCTATTTCGTTTGTACAAGAACACTAACTTTCCACGCTACTCTTTTACAATGTTTTTTCAAATTTGGTAACATTGTAGGTGCTCTGCACAAAACAAAAATAAAACCTCAAACGGTCATCACGCCTATGCTTCTCTAATCGAGTATCATCACCCTGGCAGGTTGTTTAAATTCGCACATTGCATATTTTTACTGACTTACGGGAAATTTCCGACTACAGCCATATTCATTCATATTGAAGCACAATATACGTAAAACGATGCAGAATATTTCTATGCTTCCCATAAAATTTTCCACAAATCTCGCTGAAACCAGATATGACATATTTAAAATTGCCGCACCATTCCCGTTTTCAAGAACGTTGATTCAGAGTAATGCCAAGTATACATAAGACTGCAGATTGCCTTTTGTATGTACTAAATGAAGCTTTGCAGAAAGGTTTTTTTAAAATTCGAGAGGAGACACTTTCAATAACCTTTGTCGGATAATTCCCACTTTATGCTACATTCATAAATAATAAATCCTAGTTTACATAAGGAAATAAATGGATGAGTCCATAATATCCCATAAATCTTTCACAAAAGTAGAGCTCTGGTAATTTGCACGTTGAGTACACTTCCAGGCTTATTTCTATGACTGCGTCTTCCTACTCATTTTAAGCAAAGACCCGTGCAAGAAATTATGGGATAGAAAAGGCTTGTACTGTTTCGGATATTCACGCCAGCACACCCGAGTTTATGTGGGAAAATATTCTAAAGTAGCATGAAGAAATCATGGTACCGATTTTGTTGCCACATTTAGGGTACCTCGACGCACACACACACACAGTATATCTTTATATAGGCAAGTTTAAAAAATTCAATTGAAAAATGTCGAATCCAGTGGCGCTGACTGTACTGGCTATAACTTTTAATAATTCTGCATTTTGGCCATAGAGTTTACTTTACAAGATTCTCAGAAAAAACAGCGATTTCTTCCCTAGGCAGCAATTACTTGTCTATGACGGATACTCAGGGTGTTTGCGTGAAATACGAACTTAAATTTATATATTACTTAGATAAATGTCAATTTTCAAGAGGCGGTTAGTCACCGAACTCTCTCAGCTCATACCCAGGTTTCGTTCGCGGGACTTCCATCTACGATCTGTAGTGGACAAAATGGCAATGGACAGGTTTTTCTCCGAAAATTTCGGATTTCCCCTGCAGTATTATTGAACCAATACTCCATATTCATCTTCATCTATACGCTGTTTTTACCGCATGTTAAGAAAAGGAACTGATCGTTCGGAAATTGAGTACTGTATAGAAAAACACTTTCACTTCTTCATCTTTCAAAGGGGTACAACAACTCTAATGCTTGTAAGTACGAGAAATTAGACTTTTAGTTACAACTTTCTATAATTCCCTACAATTTGAGGTTAACCTATGTTATCTGCTTTTGATGCAAGTAATAATGGTGAGAGATTTGTGTTTGTCAATTGAGCGCAGCAAGTCAGGACTCCTTGTAACCGTATAGGTAGTTTTCGAAGTTTCTAATAAATATACTGCCTGAATCTTATAATAACAAGACAAATTTAATCCCGACGTTCAGTAATTTTAAGCTATCCATTGTGGGAAATCAATATGTGAATGTACTGGTTCCGCGGAATAGAGTTTCGTTTACATTTGACTGCTTGTTTCAATAAAATAAAAGCATTTCCCCCCATTCGAACCGTCGGGAAAAATCACCCAAAGACAAAGCGTCACATCCCAGAAGGCTTGATTTCTAATATCCATTTCTTCCCATAATATTTCATAACACACTATAATTTCTCTTGCCACCTGAAAATATCTGCGTAATTAATCAAATTTAACTGCACATATTTTACTTAATTTTAGAGTGAATGAAGAAAATTTCACCTCCACGTAAGATAATATTTTCAAATGTGCTGTGAAACGTATTTCTATTAAATAAGCGTACACAGTAGGTAATGAAAGTTGAATATTGCCTCACTCATTTGGAAACTTCTAATTCGCTGTCAGACTTTTTATCGCAACACGTATGTACAGGCGTTGGCAGTAGCTGTACCAGCTCTTCTTTACTGCCAAGATAATGTTACGCTGCTAAAATTCCTCTAACTATTGAAAGAGATATTCTTATTAACATCAAGACATATTTCTTTGACGAGACTGAATATCACTGTGAAATTCCGGACGTCTCTATGAAAACAGTAACTTAAAGGCAATAAATAACATTTTATCTTCATTCTATGTATTTTTATTCCTAAGAAATTCTCAGAGACTGCTGCGTCATACCCAAGGTTTGTGTTTAATTTTGTGTCAGAATTGTCTTGTACGTCCGACAAGAAGGGTTCTATCTCCAGAATTCTCATTTCCAGTCCACATACGCCAAGCTGGCGTTAGCAAACTCTTGTGGTGTTGCGTCAGTTCCACCCTAATTTGTAAACGTCAATCCACTTAAACGCGGTGAAGCTACGCACAGTGGCTGCGTCCCGTCTTGCAGAGTGGTGTCTGCAGTTAGCTTTCTCCCCACCTTTAATAAACTTCCATCACAGTCTTGCAACAGTTACGACTCCTTGTTTCTGTTTTCACAGTCCCAGTCACAACGCAAATTAAATGTTGCAGACTCTCTATATGAGACAGTTATTCTTCTAAAGATAACAAATTTGCATTCACGTTAATTTATTGATGGTTTTAAAATTTATGAAAAGGCGTTCTTTCCAGCTGATTGTATGACTTCCGAAGTTACACCTTCAACCGACCAGCAGCCGAGGCATGACTGCGAGCAAGAGGAGCAGGTGAAGGGAAACATCAGTGTAGTGGGAGTAACTGTCAGTATGTGGGCAGTGCTATTTGATTCCTGTATTGCAAAGGAAATAAAAATAAATTAATTTATATTGGTAGGGCTTCAAGAAAACTGACTTACTTCACTTCTCTGCTTGTCATTCAAGCAAAAGAACCCGTCCACTTGTATAACTTCGCCATATGAACAGAAGAACATGGGTTCTACTTTGAAGAAATGACTTTTGGCGCAACATGTTGGATGACAGTGATTAAAATACTGGAAGCAGTTTAGAAGGAAGCGGTCGTTGCATAAAAGAATGGGAAAACAGAGAATAGTGAAAATTTATCAGGATAGTGAACTTTCGGTGGGAATTAAAAAATTCCGTTTTGCCTATGTTTATGGCATGTTTTACCAACATACGTGTAGAATATATTTGACAATATGGCAGAAATATCACAACGAATTATTTCCTTTCGCCTTCTATTTCGACAATGTAGTATTATTATTGTACAATATATCTAACAACAAAATTTCATGCATGAAATTTTAGCACATAATTCTCATGTTTTATTTATTGCATGTAAAGTATATAACACTTTGTAAGTTTATGGACTTTATCAAGTAAGAATCCATCCGTACCTGACTTATGGTCTAAACCAATCACCACTCTGACACTGGTGGAATGAAACTACATTAAATCGCACTATAGGATCCTTGATATTAATGACCTTGGCGCTGTACTCCGACAGGTGTATCAATGCTTTAAGCGTAGAATTATCCAGTCTGTGTTTTGCATGGGTTGTTCCATATGAAAATTATTACATTAATACAGTTACTGCTTTTACAATTTTTCGAATTTGCTATCTCTCGTTCCTCTAGAATATTTGGGGTTATTTTGCATAAACATGCTATCTCCATTGCCTCCAAACAACGACGACGACGACCACCACCACCAGCACCACCACCAGCACCACTACTGCTGCTGCCGCCGCCGCTGCTGCTGCTACTTATTGTTACTGTGTCCAAATTCTATGTAAATATTATTTATGGTTATGTATACGCTACATCATATTTTCCCGACCAGTTATCATCATCTTTATTCCGTAATTTTGCCTCGTCTGTTATTCGACAATGATATTTCATGAAAAACTCCACATCAGGAATGCATGTTGACCTACTTGTATCAAAACCGTATGGTCAAACAGAACACGATATTGAAGTAGTCCCAGTTCAATGCTGTATTGGCTAGTCTCATACCAAGGTTCACTCGGAGAATTGTGCAGCCAATTAAAATCACCCTGCCAGTAACAGTTACTTTTCAATTTTATTTCCAAATTCTTGTAGTGTAACGCGGTCCATCCATGTACACGTATCAGTTCTACTAGTGTTCAGTTAGGGCGATGAGAGCGGTTTGGAAGGGAAAGCCTAACGAATATTTAAGTTCAAGATGAACCTTGCTGACAAATTTGCCTTTTTTTTGCTTAATCTGTAAGCTTGATAGGCAATACCTATTACGCTTTTTAATTCTTTAATTTCTTAAGCAGGATGTATTTATCTGACTGGAAATACAAAGACAGACTTGTACACAGTAAATGTGCAAGCGCCGATCAAGCTATAATATTTAACACTATTCGCAAATGATCCTACTTATATATATATATATATATATATATAATATCACGAAAATTCTAGATTTCATACATCGCAACATTGTTATTAGATAAGCTGAAGAGTTTACTCATTAACCTTTTGGCGCCGGAACCATTTTTTTAAATTTTAGCACATCCTGTATATAAAATGTGAATAATACAGTAACCAAATACGTTAGAATTATGAAACAAACTGTATTTTGAAGAGAAAAAAACGGACAGTATACGCCATGTTTAAAATATTCGGTATCTATATTTGTTGAATAAATATATAAAATGCAACTTTG
>Ga0123352_10009289_pt1 | contig 15370 bp, 8 predicted proteins | sample TergutLab28metaG_FD_89700 | JGI IMG/M metagenome (GOLD analysis project Ga0123352, IMG submission 89700) | Labiotermes labralis P1 segment gut microbial communities from Petit-Saut dam, French Guiana - Lab288 P1 | ecosystem: Host-associated > Arthropoda: Insects > Digestive system > Gut ... | reverse complement strand
GAGTGAGATGATGCGGAGTAGAGGAAGAAGACGAAGAAGAAAAAAAAAAAGGAATCGTAACAAGTCAAAGGCCGTACGTCCCAAGTACCTGAAGACAAGGTACAAATGTGAACCAGCCCCTTGTCGAAGGCGTTCCAATAAAATTCACTGTTTCTGATGAGGTAAAGGAAAAAGGTAAAGGTCACCCTATAACAAGCCACGAAGGCCCAGAGGTGAAGTAGAAGTTAGCTCTACTCTTTCTTTAACCTCGGCGCTCAGTGGGGGTGGGTGGTCAACGCCAAGCCCCGGCCGCTTTACCCCCGGGAAAGACCCGGTACCCACTGTATAGGAGGCTGGGTGGGCCCCAGGACCGGTCTGGATGGGTGCGGAAAATCTCGCCCCCACCAGGATTCGATCCTCTGACCGTCCAGCCCGTAGCGAGTCGCTATACCGACCGAGTCCAAAGAAAATTGTCAGGTATCTATAGGAATCGTAACTGGCCGAGACCGTAAGCCATACGAGGTACCTGAGGAGAAGGGTCTCGTCGAAGAAGTTCCACACATAAAATTCTCTGTTTCTGAATATTAAACCGGAACCAACCAACGTGCCTCATCCATGACAACTGAAAAAGACATACGAACAAACACGATGCTTTGTAATGCGTGGATCTCCAGCCCAAGGAATCCTACATAATATTTCACACATGCAGTACTTCAGTTGATTCTGCATCGCGACAGCACAGGAAGCCCATTTCATAACAATGAAATTACAGGCGGACTCCGTATCCACGGGTAATACGTTCCAAGACCTACCGCGGTTACGCGTAACCGCGGATAATACCGAACACTATATATAACATGATATAACGTGATATTCGTGTAACATACATAAATACGGTAAAGTTTAATTGATAAATTACGCACAGTACGACATTACCAACATTAAATACAGTAATAATAAAGTGTACTGTACACCGCATTGTACATTTACAATGTACTTTCTCTCTCGTACGTATGAAAGTAAGGGATTCTGACGTTTTAGCCTAATCCTCAAGAGACGATAGAGCAATGGAAAAATACAGTACGTGTACTATACAGTATCATGTACAGTTTCAAAGGATGACAGAACAATAAAAATCATGCTTTTCCATCAAAGGGCTGCATAAGAAGTGAAAAAAAAAAGTGTTATTATTTACACATTTTACAATGAAAATCATACGTACGGATCTGTACATAACTCGTAATAAGAAAATTTCATTTGTTAAAAAAAAATTTTTTACCTAGTGTGGGTATTCATCGAGACTTCTCCATCCTTTTTGTTGCTTTCCGAATACAAACACTGCGATAACGCGGCTACTAATTCGAACAGCGAGAACGCTAGAAGCAGAATGGTGGAAAGTTTGCGGGGAAGCGTGGGTATGGGGACAAAGGAAGACGAGTGGAGTACTGGGCGCGTTTGGGCTGCTGGATTTCACAATGTTACGGCCCGTTCTCGCTTGGCGCGTGTTTTGAAACTTATGAACCGTTTATTTCTTTAATTTTTCCAATTTTTTTTTCGGGCCGCGGTAAACCGTGGATACTGAATCCGCGGATACGGGGGTCGACCTGTAATTAGGTCGGCAAACGCATTTTTGTCAGACAACATTTTCAGTACGATGAACAGTCTTTGAGAATTTAGAACCACTTAGCTTTTGGACTCCGTCCACTGGCCAGCGTTTAAAAATACGGGAAGTAAGTTGGCCTACATAGTTACGGAAACGAAATCTGTTTCCGCTCTGAAGCAAAAAGGTGAGGAGGCAACTTATCAGCTGGGACCGTTAGAAGGAGCTATAATGCAGACTCTCAGCCAGTTGATTCACAAAAGCTTTACTTAGGGGGGCCCAAATGGGGTGCATCCCTCTCTCTCTCTCTCTCTCTCTCTCTATATATATATATATATATACACACACACACACACATGTGTGTGTGCGTGCGTGCGTGTGTGTGTCTTACTCCTCTTCAGGATCTGCTCAAATGTGTATAAAGTTTTAAAGTTAGCCCAACATACAGACAACATCATTTTCAAGCGCGAGCAACGGAAACGCTGAAGCTACGATTGGCCATTTAACACTTACTTTCTGCTTAATCATGAAGTAAGTGAGATGATATTCCTATTTCGAACAGCCTATTTTTATTGTGACTGACGCCGACAATCGTTCAACTGAAACTGAAGTGTGGTAGGCCGTGGCACAGTTCAAATGGTCAGTCGCCAGCTGCATAACCTGCATCCCGGGCGCAGTCCAAAAGCAGTCCATTCGGAATTCATGATGGACAAAATGGCAAGAACGACAAGTTCTTCTCTGAGTACATTAGGTCGGTTCCTTCCTGTCAACCATCATTAACGAAGACCCCACATTCGTCTACTATTCGGATCATGGACGGACAATGGGACCACTAGAGGCCACACTCCAAGAGTCCCAATTCACCGCGAGGAAGCCAGGACAGCGTAGTCGATATAGCCACTACGCTACGGTCTGAACGATCAGGGATTCAACTCTTCGGAGGCAAGAGGTTTAACTCCTCTCCAAAAGTCCAGACCGGCTATGGGGTACCAGGGTTCTCTCCCGGGGATACGGCAGCCGGTACATGTAGCTGCCCACTCACCTACAACTATTGCCCAAGTTAAGAAGGCTTCATGGTGAAGACAGAGACAAATTTACCTTCACTTAACTCCAATGCGAGAGTAAACAAGACGGGCAATGTGCGAATACGCCTAAAAGTGACACCGAGGCGAGTTCGCATTACCATTGTTGTCGTGGAAAATAAATAAGTATTACATATTCTGTGTGTAGCCTTAGTTATCCAGCATACAAAGCGCATGCGCCATAATGTCATCTGTGGTCAGTCTGGCTCTACCATATTTTTCAACATTATCTCATAAAGGGCACGATTTTCAGGAAAAAAGTTATTGAACGTAAAATGTGTTTTGATTTTCTCTGCTACTTTTGCCTGGAAATTTTCTCATTCTAAGAAGAATTCAGCGAGATATAAAAAATGTACATAGGTCTTCGTGTAAAGTACACGTTTTGTGGGCAGATTTTAATAAAACTTGAATTTCTCGCCAGATTTTCTAAAAATCCTCCAATGTCAAATTTCATGAAAATCCATGCACTGGTAGCCGAGTTGTTCCATGCGGACGGACAGGCAGACAAATATGACGAATAGTCGCTTTGCGCAATTTTGCGAACGCGACAATACAAAATGTAGTATATTATTAACCTTCTGTATATATACACAGTATACACACACGACAGATAGGTTCCAGTCGCTGCATTATAACGCACTGTTTGCACGCAGTGCATTACATACAACTGTAACGCTGTGTCTGTCCGTCGTAATGTTGGGCCTACATATTTCAAAATCATGAACGGGTTTTCGACAAACTTAGGTAGTGCGGGACAGGTGGCACTACAAGTTGTAATCGACTTCCAAACTGTCCCTCTGCAGGGTCGTAGCTAGGACGACATGGGGCACAACAGTACGGCAGCCCGCAGCGACAAAATGAGCATTATTAAATAAAAAAAAAAGGATTTTATGTGCTTAAGAACTTTTAGGTTAATGAGCCAAATGACGGAAAATTCAGTAAATTATTGTGACTTTTTAAAATTAACAGATTCTGCTGGGGGCGGCCATTGTTATCACTTGCCCCGGGCGCCAAAATTCCTAGCTACGCCAGTACCTTTGCACGCCATTAAAGTATACGAAGGAATGGAGATATTACTCCATCAATTCCTAACCTTGGCACTGGACAGAGGTAAGTGGTCAGCTTCATATTCCGGCCGCATTATCTCAAAAGAAAGCCCAACCAGCACCCAATTAACAGGAGGCTAAGTGGGTTTCGGAGCTTGTCTGGCTGTTGTGGAACAGGGGAAAATCTCTTATTACCCCTGCATATATTTACCTAAAACATTTCGTGTAGAAAGACTGTGTGCTACATGGCTTCAAATCCTTTTCGTTGTGAATACCTACGTTATGAAGGGAACTTCTTGTAAAGACGAAGTCGGTCAGTTGTCAAAATATTCCCTATCATTTATGGAAATCAAAGATTCTTTACCGCGTTTATGAGTGCCATATTCCGGCCAGTTTAATCCAGTACACTGTGCAACAAACCTCGGTTACTGTCCGAACGTCAAGTGAATTCCATGAAATATTTCGAGCACAGTCTCTCTTATTTTCAATCGGCCGGCTTTCCTTCTTGAGAATTTCTTTCGGATCTCACACAGTACTTCGTACGGCAGAGGTGGACCAATCTCGACAGCCTAGTCACGTGGGCAAGTAAATTTTGTACTGTGGTGCATAATAGATTTGCCATCATGAGTACCAGTTCACATGCATCAAACAAAAAGTGCCTGATAACAGTCAGGTTCACGGGCCACTCCACAACTGTGGGTCCCCAGTTCGAACTGCTGCATGTCACACTTCAGGCGCCTAGAACTGGAGGTGACTACTAGACTTCTGGGAGATTTGTGTACCCCTACCGTAAAGGGGAGCTACTCTATGAAGCGGCCGCAGACTTTTAAGAAAAAGGCATCCCTCTACCGAAAAATCTAGAGGCCGGATAGGTGGGCAATCAGGAGTTCGATTTCCAGCACATGCTAGAGATTCTTCTCTTCTCTGTAACGTCCAGACCGGCTCTGGGACCCGCCCAGCCTGCTATTTAATGGGTATCAGGTGTTATCTCCCAGGGGGTAAAGCGGTCAGGGTGTGAAGCTGACCGCTCCCATCTAGTGCCGACGACAAGAAGGGGTGGAACTATATCTATTCTCCCCCTGTACGTCTTCATGGCGTGAACAGAGCCATTACCACCTTTCACCTACAGAGATACACGGTGTCACATCCCACAAAATAGTATTATTCATATTCACCGCAGTCAGAAAATCATTTCGCGACGTGCATTCGTGTTTAAATTTGTAAAATGCATAGCAGTCAAAGAGGTAAGTCAGTTATCGATACTAAAATAAAAGAAGGAAACAACTCACTTGCATTGTCAAAAATTCCAGACGTTAAATTGAATATAGTAAATGTACTGCCTACATTATTCTATGACACGTTGGCGCAAATGTTACGTGAAATGAAAAGAAGCCCACAGTTTATTTAAAACAGGCGACTTGGAAATACTACACGCCGTAATCACGGTTTGCAGGCTTTTCGGTAACGATTTCCAGCGAGCACTTCTGGTACACTGCTAGGGCTTCATGCACATACGCGTGAACTGTACGCAAAACCGCACGAACCACGATTTCTCGTTCTTCAAGTTCTGCTGCCTCATTACATCTGTCTGTCGATAACCTCAAGTTTGTACAAACAGAAGAAGAAATACCATGCGAAAGCACATAATTAAGGTAAAGGCGATTAAATATCGCCAACACACACGTACAGGTGAATACTTGTTGCGTAAGATGACCTTAGCTTCTGGATACGCCCCCTGATTTAACCACCCCAACCACCGACCAGCACAGTTAAGGTCAAGTCCACGTTGCGTTTCCTGTCCGCAGTCGACGAACATGCAGTAACTGAAGAATTCCTCCGTTCTCCATGCTCAATAACAAAACAATTTCGTGGAGCATTAACAACGGTACTCTACGAAATGTTTCATTCATAACGCGTTATATAATGACGCTTTCGAAAGTTCCCGAAACTTTTAAACGAAATCATGTGGATGCAATTTTAATTTTAAAATTGTAATACGAACTCAACTGCGAGACAAGATTCTGAAAGTCTACTTACACATCCTACTCCACTCTCTATTCTTTAAGACGTCTGCTATAAAAATACAACTTTAATTTTCTACATACAAAAACGGCAACGCACAATAAGGCAAATCGTGTTAACGACGGATGGACAGAACACAGCACGCATTTCAATTGCAGCAGCAATAGCAATGGTCATAGCTCTAATATATATGATGACACTACGAGCACTCCCAAATGGCAGAGGCAATCACAGTCATAAACATGGCATGTACATGTATTAAGACACATTCAAGCCCTTTCCTACTACAAACGTAACCGAATTAATGTAATTCTACGCAGCACCTAAAAATAAATTACACTCAACGGCTTTAGGGACGATATGAAGAGGCGAACTGGACATTTTTTGGTTGAAGAAATCCAACAAGATGCAACTGCATGGAGATATTCATTTATTGCTAATTACTCTACATGTTTCGGGCGTCCATCGCACCCATCATCGGGAGTACATAAAACTGCAGTTGCAGCCTCTGGTACGGATCATAACTATTTGGGAAGCAAGGTTCTTCACTTGAAGAAGTTTGCTTCCCAGAGAGTTATCATCTGTACCAGAGGCTGCAACTGCAGTTTTATGTACTCCTGATGATGGGTGCGATGGACGCCCGAAACATGTAGAGTTATTTAGCAGTAAATAAATATCGCCATACAGTTGCATCTTGTTGGATTTCTTCAACCTAGAATTACGTTGCACGGAACTACAAACATAAAATTGAACATTTTATGTACCTACAACAGGATATATTATTCTTCGATGAGCCTGGGATAGTAAATGTCGTCCTGGGAAGTACGCATATATACTGCGAGGCTTTTAGTTTGTAATTTTTTCACTGTAGTGAACAGAGGTCCTTAGCCGCCGGTTAGAAGTATATCGCTGACGGATCCAATTACAGAAATTACTGTGAACGAGACGGACTAAAATGCGTATACACAATATGATTAGCCACACATGTCAAATATACCGCCTGATTTACAATTTTTTTTCTATGCACTGAAATAATATATGCCATAAATGTTACTTGCACATTTCTTAAAATATGAAACTAATTATGCACAAGACTTCAAAATATCGAGTTACTTTCGCCGAACCCTTATGGCAAAATAAACTGTTCAGAGATTTACGTTAAAAATTCACATTATCTACATTTAATTCGACCTCCACAGGCAGAATACTTTGGTAAAACCTAACTAATTTAAATGCACAGAATTAGTATATATTTCTTCACTTGACCGCACCTTAAAATAGGCAAAATAAACGCTACACTAAATTTTTTTTTTACATGTAGAATAATTTTACCAGCGGCAGACCTCATACGGAAATATACAACTGTACCTATTAAAACATGGTTTAAACAGCGTTTAAAATTAAACTTGTACACGCAATTGTATTATTCGTAATTCTGTGGAATTGTCAACGAGTCTTACCTTTTCCTTCGCTCTTCCAGCATGTTTTTGTACAGATTTTGCGAGTAACGCTCCCTTACTTTCTGCCATCTTGCCTTCACTTAACTTGATCAACTGGTTCAGTTTCCATTCCTTCGTTCACTCCATTACTTTAGCGTTGACTTCTGCGCAATCTCGTGCGTAGTATCAAAAGTAAGTTGTTCGCCACACGCGAACATCTTCTACCATCTGTGACCACTTGTGGAACTCGTGTCCAGTTAAAAGTCACTGCATATGCCATCTAGAATCGTGCCATTGCACTGTATATGTGCCACTCGACTAATATTTAGTCATTAGACTGCACAGACCGCCAACCAGTTAACTTTAAAGACATGCTTGTGTATTAAGTACTTAATAAAAAAAAAAAAAACTAATTTTTAATTTAATGCACGAAAGCGTATCTTACATCCACGTTTAGTTTGCAGGAGAATTTTGAACAACACAGAGATTTTCCACTCTTGTAAGCTTACCACGCCCATGAAGGTGAAGTTTACCCTGGAACAGGCCACGAAAGCCCAACGGGGGAGTAGAGGTACAGCTCTACTCTTTCTGTAAACTCGGTGCCATAATAGGGATGGGTGGTCAACGCCACGACCCGGCCTATTTACCCCCGGGAAAGGCTCGGGGCTGGGTTGGCCCCAAGGCCGATATGGACGTGTGCGGAAAAATCGTGTCCTCACCGGGATACGATCCCCGGACCGTCCAGCCGTAGCAAATCCCTATACCGACTATGCTATCCCAGCCCGCACCAGTCCATATACTTGCTGTTTTCTTGGATGTTCCCTGCCTATGCATACAAATACTGTAAACTACCATATCAAAATAGTAAGACTTGTCCTTCTGCTATACCATATCATTACAAATAGACGTTGTATGGAGGGCATTCTAAAGGAATCATAAAAGCACACAAAATGTGTCTGATACGTTTATTTACAAAGTAGAATTTACTTACCATTTCTGAAATTAAACACAAATTTTATGAGTACATACAAAGCATCAAATTCTGTTCATATTTCCGGATACATTTTGTAGCACTGAATTCCAAAGCCAGTTAAATATATGTAAATCAAAGATCAAATAAGTAACATTGCATGAAGCAAATACAGCACACTTTACTTTTTACATACTTCACTTATGTATGATACATTATTATTTGATAGCAGGCACTTTTTACATATAGCTGCCAAAGTTTTTCTTGTTATAAATTATGACACCCACTTTCATTAAAAATAAAATCAAACAAACGATGTATTCTGTACATAATGTTGAGGTTGCTTGATCAGTGTTAACATATTCTGAGTTTTATTGTTTAATGAGTGTGTTCTGTATTCCTATGACATGACTGCTCATCAATCATGAATTATGATATACGTTTCACATCCACAGGCATAGTGTGAATTGTTGGATCAGTGACATGTAATGTAAAGCATCTCATGTCATTTTTCACTCACCTTAACAGAATGGATGCCTCATACTGTGGACACTTCATATGACATCATCACAAATTAATATACTGTTAGGGTTTTAAGGTTGTCTATTCCATGTATTTTTTATGTCCAAGTAAACCATTTATTACAACTAAATGTACATTCTTAACCCTTAGCCGCCGAATGACATATATGTCGAGCAATGAGCCCTTTAAATAGCCGAACGGCCACTAAAGCGCCGGGGGGGGGGGGGGGGGATTTAATTCCGGCGTCACAGGGTTAATCAATACAAACATTAAAGGAGCATCTCCAACATGTTTCCGTACAAGTGTACCACCTTCAGGGAGAATAAAATGCCAGTTTTAAACACCAATCGCCACTTGAAAGCTGTTATTTATTTATTTACAACATGTTGGAGATACTGTTATGAGTCCAACTGAAGCACTAGTAATGCAGTCCACACAAACACATCACATTAACTCTGCATGTTCATTTTTTATTTTCTACTACATGTTTCAGTCACACATATTTGTCAGGTACTGACAGAACATGAAACATACACAGTGCTATAGTGGCACAACTCATCCTCTATATGTCACACGTGGTACAATCGAATTCATTTCTAACTACTCTTGTTCACATACGATAATGTAAAACAGCAAATATCTAACATTTTTACCAGAAACACAGTATGCTCAGTAAGTCTGGGTGTTCATGTGCCTGAGTTAATACGCTGTACAACAGAAAATAACTTCTGTGTGTAATTCAAACACATAGATAATTGAGGTTGCTTGATCAGTGCCAGCTGCATGTTCATATCCTTACAGTAGAAGTACAACATACAGAAACATCTCTTAACTAGATTTATCATCATCATCTAGCTAACATTCAGCTGGGCCACTTGTTGACCTGTTCCAGTCTCACATTTCTGTAAGTCTCTTTAAAGGTCTCCCCTGGTGCCTTCTGCCTTTTGGTCTGCAGTTTTTTTTATCTACTTACTTACTCCATGGAGCAGGGTCCATCGTGGAAAGCTAACCGGTCCTCAGCTAGTCAAGAAATTCCCCATATTTTATGGAACCCAAAGATTCATTACCATCTTTACAAGTAGCCACCACCTGTCCCTATCCTAAGCCAGATCAATCCAGTCCATGCCCCCCATCCCACTTCCTGTAGTCCATCATAATATTATCCTACCACCTATGGCCAAGTCTTCCAAGTGGTCTCTTTCCCTCAGGTTTCCTCACCAAAACCCTGTATGCACCTCTCCTCTCCCCCATATGTGCTACATGCTCTGCCCATTTCATTCTTCTCAATTTGATTACCTGAACAATACTGGGTGAGGAATACAGATTTAGCTCCTCAATATGCAGATTTCTCCATTCCTTTGTTACCTTGTCCCTCTTAGGCACAAATATTCTCCTCAACAACCTATTCTCTAACACCCTCAGCCTATGTTCCTCCCTCAATGTGAGTGACCAAGTTTCACACCCAAATAAAACAACAGACAAAATTATAGTTCTGAATGTCTTAATCTTTATATTTTCCGATAACCAAATGGAAGACAGATTCTGCAAAGAATGATAGCAAGCATTCCCAGACTTCAATTTGCTCTTAATTTCCTCCTGAAGAGAATTTTGATCTGTGAAGGTTGCTCCTAATTATTTCAACTGTTCCACCCTTTCAAAGGAGCTATTATCAATCTTTATATTATGACTTCATCCTTCATTCTAATCTTGAGGCATAATCACATACTTGGTTTTGTCAGTATTTACTTCTAGTCCAATCCACTTACTAGCAATTATTAAATCGCGTGTGTTTCAAAAGATAATGTATGCTTTCGCCCAATATTTTTTCACTGTAAACCAAAAGCTGATGTATACCATTTAATTCCAAGCCATTCTGGTTTACCTGAACTCTTGTAATGGCATACTCTCAAGCAAAATTGCAAAGCAATGGCAATAAAATTCATCCTCAGATTGTGGATGGAGGAACAGCCACCAATGTGGAGGGTAGCTGCAACTATATTGAATAAGTAGTCCCTGACAGATAAGGGATGGTCCTCCACCTTGAGGGTTGGGCGAGGTACAAACATCTCCTCACTCTAGACAATGGCTTTGTTATGAAACAGATATAAAACAGATACACAGAGTTTTATCCTCGGTATCCTAGTACGAGGCTCACTTACGAGTTTTGATTTAGGACAAATTTTATGGAAAAATTCTACTGATTTTCATGTCTTAATTGCTTCTTTTTATTATTCCTCTTTCAGGAATAATATCAAATATACTTTTAGCAGATTGATTATGTAGGAGAGGCCTCTGATGTAGCATTTTTTTCTTTGTATCTGTATTATTCTACCTGATGATGATCAATATGTATGACCAAAACAGGATGATGTGATAAATGTAAAATGTTCATGCACTTGAACCCTTTAGGCCAGGCTGTAGGACCCTTCTACAGGACAGAGATGCATTTTAAAATGTCTCCAAATGTATATCATTATCATAAGACCTGTTCCAAAGGGCCCAATAAGAATGGAAACCTTGCTTCAAGTTCAAATTTCCAGTATTTCCGAACCTGTCAATAAAATAAACTAAGCTACAGGTAATTTTGTTCAAACAAAAGTCACCTTTATTAAAGTTATGCATTGCAGCCTTTACTCTATGCACCAACTAAAACACCATTACAACTGTATATTCATGGTCTGTAACACTCAGCATCATATACGAACAAGTACATCTCATTTCAATGATTTCCAGTCTATGCTCCTGCAGAATACTGTGTTCTGCCAATAGAATTCAGTAGTCAGAGTCTTATATAATTAGTATAAGAAATTCTGTTAATTGATAGAATTTTCTTAATTTTACACTTTTCTCCCAATCTTTGATACAAATATGTACCATCAGTGATAATGTTCCTAGTTCAAATTATGGTATAAAAGATAACTGTTTACACTGGTCTCAGATAGCATAAAATCCTGGGGCTCCATAAACTGAGAAAGTTTGGAAATCAGTGATATAACCCAGGGTTGGATACAAAATCCCTAATCTTCCACACTGTTCTGTTAATTAGTATTTCATTTTTCAAACTGCAATGTAAGTGTAAATGAAGTGTGGGGAGCAGATTTCATGGCTATCAGCTAGCTTGTGGTCTGTTCATATCAATATCTAATGGAATTACACATGGATAATTTCTTGAATACACTTTTAATGGAGGAGGGGGGGAGAGAGAGAGAGAGTGTCACTAGATTGCTGCACAGAATTTGATGGCTTCAAGGCATCTGAGGTACATATTAGCAAAACACAAGACACAGGAAAACCTGTGGTACAATGAGCAAAGTCAGTTCCATGTGCAATTTCAGTACTGTTAACAGGGCCAGACATGTGATATGAAATGCAAATTGCAAGAGGGCCAGCATAAAGACCATGGATATGGGGAAAAACAATATTTATAGATCAGAACACTAAAAACCAAAATCTTGTAAATCATTATAACTGGTACAAAAGAATAAAAAGTACAAATAAAAACTATTCTGAAAACAACCCACTTTAAAATTACACATAAACAAATTTTGAAAGCAAAGCTCACAAACCCCTGGTAACAGATAAGCAAGGTGCTTACAAATTTTGTCATGGTGCAACATAATTTAAACAAGAAATGACTAATGATGATAGGAACTAACTGACATGCTTGTATCAGAATTGGCTAATAATGAAATGAACTGAGTGAACTCCTGGAATTAGAACAGGGTAATGATGAAAGGACCTTAGCAGGATGCTGGAATAAGAACTGGCTAGTGACAAAAGGAACTGAGTGACATGCTGATATAAGAATTGGTTAATGAGAAAATGAACTCAGTACACTCCTGGAATTAGGACAAATGATGAAAGAAACTGAGTGAGATGCTGGAATCAGAACTGGCTAATGACAAAAGGAACTGAGTGATATGCTGGTATCAGAATTGGCTAATAATGAAATGAACTGAGTAGGCTCCTGGAATTAGAACTGACAAATGATGAAAGGAACTGAGCAAGATGCTGGAATCAGAACTGGCTAATGACAAAAGGAACTGAGCGACATGTTGGTATCAGAATTGGCTAATAATGAAACGAACTGAGTAGGCTCCTGGAATTAGAACTGATTAATGATGAAAGGAACTGAGCGAGTTGCTGGAATCAAAACTGGCTGATGATGAAAGAAACTGAAGGACATGCTGGTATCAGAATTGGCTAACATGAAATGCACTCAGTCAACTCCTGGCTAATGCTGAAAGGCACTGAGTGAGATAATGGAATCAGAACTGGCTAATGACAAAATGAACTGAGTGATTTGCTGGAACTAATAACAGAACAATTAAGGAAGAAAAACATCCTTTGCAAAATACTGAGAATAAGACAGAGCAAAATTGAAGGAATAAATTATCCTCCCCTTCTGAAGACTTTTTCTTCTGGAAACAAATTTCTAGAAGACTATTATACAAAATATTAACTTCACATACTTGAATGTACACTAAATCTACCACGTAAATTTTGTTCAAACAAAAGTCACCATTATTAAAGTTATGCATTGCAGCATGCATTATGTGTATACTATTTACATCTGAAGGAATGGAAAGCATTAACATTGTAATAAATTAAAAAACAAAACTTTACTTGCATGTTCTGGGTGTGAAACAGAACTGGTACTACTGCATAGTGAGGCAAATCACATGTGGCATTCATTATCAATCCAGCATGATTCAGCATCAAAGCCATAAATGGTAATATATAACTAAACAAATACTTGGAGAAAAAACTCAAATATATGAATGGAATATCATTACAAGGGAAGTAAGACGTGTACTAAGCAAAGGAGCTGTAACTGTAATTTAAATTTTTCCCTACACTTCTGTAACAAGAGTGGCAATGAACGTATAATGAACATTGAGGCACATTCATGCAACTATTGTTGCAGCAGAAAAGCAATAAGTATTACACAACCTGAGTGTGTATTTGTAGCCCTAGGCATCCAGCATACAACGTGCATGTGCCATATTGTCATTTGTGGCCTGCTCCAATCTACAATATTTTTCCACAGTATCTCATAAATGGCATAATTATCAAAAGAAAGTAATTGAACATCAAACGTGTGTTTCGACTTTCTCCATAACTTTCACTGAACCATTTTTTATTCTAAAGAGAACTGAGCGAGATATGATCAAAAATGTACACTGTCTTCCTGTAAAGTACCTATCCAATTTTAATGAAACTTGAATATTCTTGACAGATTTTTTAAAAATACTTAAACATCAAATTTCAAGAAAATCTATCCAGTGGGAGCCAAAGTGTTCCATGCAGAGGGAAAGCTGAATGGACATAACAAAAGTAATAGTCGCTTTTCACAAATTTGAGAATGCACCTAAAAATATGATGGTTGGAATGGTCAGTAAAAAGCATTACTTCATTCCACAGACCTTTGAAACATGTTATGTCAAATCTTTTCTCTCCCTGCTGTGAGTGAAAAGTATTCATGAGATTCTGTTACACAAGAAACTAAATTAAAGAATATCTTGTAATAGATCCAGTACATAGACATATAGGCATAACACAAATGAGAAAAAACTCTTAATTATGTCACGGAGTGAATGAAACTAGCCTCTCCTTCCACTGACTGCATCCACAGTTACAGCTTCTGGAATACTATTCAGTAAGACACATGGAATAAATCAAAATCAGGTACTTTACAGAACTGGTGTTAGAGCCAGTCACATGCAGTTCACAACTGAAGCATTCTACCTGGCAGTGCAGTTCCAAACTCTTTGACCACAAAGATGGCAAAACAGTTATCCATCAAAGGCCAGTTCTGATCCTTGCAAGTATGACTTGCATGTTCCAAGAAACAAGTACTATATATAGGATGTTACAATGTGGACTATTGAATATTCATTGTGTTGTATGTTATAATTTAAGCCAAACTGAAAAGAATGAATCTGCTGTTGTATGAAAAGTAGTGTCAAGGAAATTATTCATAACAAAGTTATTCACATTAAAACAATGTTTTAGTACAATATCCATATATACATACCATAAGTAAGAAGGAAAAATAAGCAATTGTATGTACAGACTGACTCTCATATATGGTCTTCACAGCCTACAAGCAATTAGACAGGACTGCAAGAATCTTCAGAGTGTGGACAAATGGCTGCAGATAACAATTCATACAAAATGTTTTTAAAAAACTAGGACATATTATTCTTTCATATATCTACATGAAATGGAAGTGAATAATGTGTTTTAATGGTTCTCTCATTCAATTAGCTTTCAACCTTAAAACATAGGATGGTACAATATTTACAAACTCTGAACAAAGCAACACACTCTTACGAAGCCGGTATCTGAGGCAGACCAAACTCATCGACCAAAACTCCATCCTGTAACAAAAGAATGTAATACATGAATGACTACTGTATTAAGTGGTGGTGTATCAGCTACTGGAATTCAAGTACATGTCAACATACTAAGTGAATGACAAACACAAATGTGGGATGTGGGAGGAGGAGGAGGAGAAGGAGGAGGAGGAGGAGGAGGAGGAGAAGGAGGAGGAGGAGAAGGAGGAGGAGGAGAAAGAGGAGGAGGAGAAGGAGGAGGAGGAGAAGGAGGAGAAGGAGGGGGAGAGGAAGGAGAAGGGGAAGGAGGGGGAAGAGGAGGAGGAGAAGAGAGAAACAAAGAAGCTTACTCAAGATTTTAAACTCGTCATT
>Ga0123352_10009288_pt1 | contig 15370 bp, 10 predicted proteins | sample TergutLab28metaG_FD_89700 | JGI IMG/M metagenome (GOLD analysis project Ga0123352, IMG submission 89700) | Labiotermes labralis P1 segment gut microbial communities from Petit-Saut dam, French Guiana - Lab288 P1 | ecosystem: Host-associated > Arthropoda: Insects > Digestive system > Gut ... | reverse complement strand
TTCCCCGCATTTCACGGAACCCGAAGGTTCATTACCGCACTCACAAGCGTCCGCCACCTATCTCTATCCTGGGCCCGCCCAATCCAGTCCATATACCCACAGCCCACCTCCTGGAGATCCATCCTAATATTATCCACCCATCTACGCCTAGGTCTCCCCAGTGGTCTCTTTCCCTCCGGTTTCTCCACCAAGACCCTATACACCCCCTGTCCTCACCCATATTTGCCACATGCCCAGACCATCTCATTCTTCTCGATTTTATCACCCGCACAATATTGGGTGAAGAGTACAGATCATTTAGCTTCTCGTTATGCTATCTCCTCCATTCCCCCATTACCTCGTCCCTCCCCGGTCCAAATATTCTCCTCAACACCATATTCTCAAAACACCCTCAGCTTCCTTTTCTCCCTCAATGGTGGCGACCAAGTTTCACACCCATACAAAACAACAGGCAAGATTATAGTTCTATATATCTTCATCTTTAAATTTTTGGATAGCAACCTGGAAGACAAAAGATTCTGCACCGAATGATAGCAAGCATTTCCTGTCCTCAGTCTACTCTTTATTTCTTCCGGAATAGAATTTTGGATTGTTAAAGTTGTTCCCAAATATTTAAACTCTTCCACCCTCTCGAAAGTACTATAATCAATCCTCACACTGCGATTTCGTCCTGCATTCTGATCTCGAGATATGACCATGTACTTACCACTACAGCACTTTTTAAACTCATTACTTACTATTACTTTTGAATTGAACGTCACAAAACTGTGGCATTTGAAGAAAACCATTAAGTAAACGACATTACAAGCAAACATTGTACCACATGACATCAGGTGTAATAAATAAATTGTATACATGTATTTACATTAGAGTGCCAGGTCTGATAAATAAGTGGTATAGAAATACTACATTGTACCAGGTGTAATGAAGACATCATGTGTTAGTACCACGTGGTATTAGATATACCAAATAAATTGAATACGGTAACACATTGTGTCCCGTACGACATGGTAGCAATAGTCCTCAATAGGGATGACTTAAAGAGTAACTGCTGAAGCTAGAGTGTCAAGGTGTTCTACACGATCGCCCTTTCTACCTCGGTTGTCCCGACGTGCTCAGTCTGGTAGGAGAAATTCTTGCGGGAGACGTGTGTGGTTCACCGAATCACATACAGTTTTAGTTATTTTCCTTTTTTACTTATTGATTTATTTATTCATTTTTACTTGATATAAAAGTTGTGCTGTTATCCAGTTAAACAACTAAATCACTTTCTATTAAAATGCCACAGTCACTTGTACTCCCGCACTCACATTGCTCTCGTACGGGCCTGCTTTCTCACTGGACTGTTTGTGTCCGTTATCTGCTGCTAACCGTTTCCTCATTTAAATCTCTCACTGTACACAAACCCTCCCACATATCACCAAAGTTTTTGAACATACGTTGACAGTTTAAACTTATAACGTATGGCTATGAGCCGCCCGAAACTGACGCAAGCAAACCTAACAAACATGTTTGGCTACAGCGTGAATCACCCCGTATATACAAAATAAATTCCGTTCTGTAATTCAAAATTTCAACTTTTGCATTTTATTGTTCCCATCCCACATTTTACAGTACAGTTTGGTACCTCTAACGACGTTTTAAACTAGTAAGTACATGTGGCGTCAAATGGTAAAAAGACGTCAGTGAACGGTGACTTGGAAGAAAGCCCGAAGGTAGCGGTCCTAGACCAATTTCAAGTAACGCACAGCCACTTGCCACGCAGGACTGAGGAAGAAGCATACGAAGTCGCAGTCAAGAAAATCAGCAGATCTGCAGGAGCACGAAGCAGCGGAGCTGGCCGCCCGACTGCGATACTCGGTGACGTGAACGGCACCAGCTGTGGTTCAATATTCGTTTACCCCGTACTGTTTGGTCTAAATAGCAGACGTGCAATACCTGACGTTTTAGAGACGTGCACTCTTATACTGTGGGAAACTTCACTATTTGAAAACTTTTCCTGTCTCACTTCTTCACAACTCCTTTGAAATATGTCTCTGTGTAACCCTGTGAGGAGTGCACGCCTGATGATACCTGCCTGTGGTCAGCCTAGTGGCATTTTGCTCCCAAGCCTTACCCTTCAAGCTATGGAACGACATTTTATAGGAATTTAATAATGGCCAAGCAGCCACAACGGCAAACTCACATTTTGTGCGTCAGTTCTATTGTCTGTCGGTCCCTGTCGTGTACATGTTCGTAATGGTGGCTGCTGACACGTACCTCTGCCGCCAGAGCACCGTGGTGACGTAAGTACAATTATGAGAAAAGATCAACAAATTAAGGCTGATCGGATGAAGCAGTCGATTCGTCAGCAATGCTGCTTCGTCTTCGGAAGGTCCAAGTTCAAATTTCGTCCGACAGACCAGGTACCTTCACCACAGCTTTTCGTCTTTTCCCTTCTTCTCTACTCACGATTGCCGATATAACTAACTCCTCGGAGCAGAGTCCTTCTTGAGAAGCTGACAGTTTCTCAGCTAACAAAGCAATTTCTAGCATTTTATTGAACCCGAATGTTCGTTACTTTCTTCACAGTAGCGCGCCACCTGTCCCAAACCTGAGCCAGATCAATACAGTCCACGCTCCCCAAGCCTATTTCTTAAAATTCAATTTGAATACTAGCTTCCTGGGTCTTCCAAGTGGTTATTCTGAGTTTGTAATAAAAACTCTGTATGCATCCTTCGTGTTCCGATACGTGCCACATGCTCGGCCCATTTGATTCTTGTTAATTTGGTCACCCGAATAATACTTGTTGACGAGTACAAATCACGAAGTTCCCCAATAAGCTATCTCCAGTTCTATGCTGGAATAGTACTTCAAGTTACACACTATTACTTCCTTTCAGATCCATTCCAATTCATTATCCACTAACCGCCATTTCGTTCAAAGCTACATACTCTGAAATGCTGGTAACGTTGTTAATTAAAATATTAATTAATTAATTAATAACAAACAGTGGAGTGTGTAGACACTGTTTTTCAGCTATTGAAGAAATGTTCCACATTTCACGACATCCGAAGTTTCATTACTACGTTCACAAAATGTCGACTACTGACCCTACCCTAATCTGTTTGGGGTCAGGACAAAAATGAGCACCAGTGGTGATACTTTAAAGTGTCTGTTCCTCCCACCACCTACATTCCTCACCTTCGGCCCGTCAACACCAGTAACAAACTGAGAAGGCAGAAAGCGAAATTAAAACTGACAGTTTGTTGGAGTGGCTGAAGGCACACAGAGGCATGGCAGCTGCTAGCAAGGTGGCTGGGGGAGATTCAGTTTTCATTCTTTCCATGACCCGACTGTGGTTTCTTTCCGTCGACGCCAATGCCTAATTCTATAAAAATCGATAATCGTTAGCATCTGGTCTGAAGGGGGAACCATAACAGAATTCCGATTAGTCCTTTACATCCCGAAATTGGTCTAAATACGATATCAATCGTAACATCTGAAACATCTCTTGCCACCTCAAAGAAAAACATTGCTTTTACGTTACAAAGGGTAGTTGGTTTATGCTTATTAGAGAAATAATCGTAGGATATTCGGAGATACAGACGATTCACATAAATACGCCGTGCGGGAAAAAGTAGGTTTTTGTTATAACAAAAGTTATAACGCTTATAAGGAATTAGCAGTGTACCGTACAGCTTTCATTTACCTTCATGTATATAAATTCAATTTGACAAATCACCGCTGCAATGCAACGTGAAGCTACGCAAGTGTTGGTAATGTGCGGTGTGGCCGAAAAGCCAGTTTACAGAACGCATTCTCTCTCACCATATTTCAGTCACTTTGTAGAAGGGCAGGACAGAATTGCGATTTGTCGAAAAATTTTCGTAAATTCAGCTCGAAATAAATTAATTTCCAGCGTATTTTATCGTTGAAGTTACTAAGTCGTTAACTGACTTTTGGTCCACCCTTCATGCGTTAGAAACACTTCAGAGTTTAACAGATGGTGTACAAGCGCGTGGGTGCGCGGGACTTCAGCTTTAGATGTCTTGTATTGGCAAATCAAATTTTCATGCATATGCACACTGTTCAATGCATCAAAATTTGTTTTCAAATTAGCTGCTAAACCCGCCGTTACCATCAGGCACATTAAAGTAAATTAATGCTTTCACTCCGCTACTTCAAAACAGTAAACAAAGTGGCGTGTTTGGTGTGCATTTTTAAGAAATGACACTGGTAGATCAATAGAAGTCAAGTAAATAATAGCGTAACAGATTTTCATTTTGTGTGCCTGTACGCAAAACATCGTTTCACTGAAGCATATGCAAACTGCCGATGTCGGTGGCCTACAGCAGCATGATTGCCGACATTACGGGTTCGATTCCCGCTGAGGGCATGGATGTTCGTCTCTTGTTTGTTGTGTGTTGTGCAGGTAGTGGCCTCTGCGACGAGCCGATCACTTGTTCAGAGGAAACTTACCGGCTTTGTGTGTGTGTGTGCGCGCGCGTGTGAGTGCGCGTGTGTATGTGCGTGATCTAGAAACCTAGAGAAAAGAGACTGTCTAGGCACGCGCTGTGCTGTTGCGTCACAACCTTTCACAAACCACATACCAATATTCGCTCGCTCTAATTGAGTTGAAAAGCAGTTAAATTAAATTTGAACCTTATCCAGAAATAACAAAACCGATTGATTTCACAACAGTGACAAATTAATATCTCGGAAACTAAGTTCCTGTTAAGACTGTATTTACAATGCCTTCTGTCAATAAGGGAAAGAAATGTAAATGTTCGTTTATTTTAGTTGTTTCGAGACCAATGATACTTACAGGCAGACTCTACCACCTGGTTAAACTTTAAACAGGCTTTTCCAAGAAGAACCTGCAAATTCCACCTTCCTATAACAGAGACAGCTGCTTCTACACATGTATTATTATCCTTCCTGCACTTTCTTCATTTTTTTGTAATGTCATTACTTGCTTCCCGGTTCTTTCTACATTACAGTCGTCGATTATCACCTCAAATTTTCGCAACGCCACCATGTTTATATATACTGACTCCCAAATATGTGTAAGTGTATCTATGATCTTCAGGTCAAATCTCGCGGTGTTGAACAGTTCAACTATCCTGCACCCACCTGCTTCATTATTTTATTATTTACTTCTGAGTAAAAAGAATTATTTTTGCTGAAAATCATCACTTAGTCTACCCTGAAGATGGTGGAAGCAGATTCATCCCTGTTTGGCGAATTTCCACCGCAACACACGTTGCCACATCCCAGAAACTCTTCACACTTGCCGCCAACATAAACCCACATATCATAATACCAAATGCTGTCACTCCCTTTCAAACAGGTAAGCCAATTATGATCCATTTTCTTATGTTACAAACCGACACGTTCATTACTTTACAATTTTTGACTGAAAAATGTTAGACATGGTTTATATTTGACGTTTTCCCCATTCAATTACTACGTAATGACGTTCAGTTTTATAGTGTAATTAGATACGTTAGACATGGTGGTAATAATTAGACTGGTGGACTGTTATTTGTGAAAGATAACGTCAAGACAGCTACGTACGACGTATCTCGCAGTACACCTACTTTTTCAACTATAATTTTTCCTGTTGTTTTATATGGGTGTAAAACTTGGTCGCTGACATTGAGGGAGGAAAGGAAGCTGAGGGTGTTTGAGAACATGGTGTTGAGGAGAGGAGGGACGAGGTAACGGGGGAATGGAGGAGATCGCATAACGAGGAGTCAAATGATCTGTACTCTTCACCCAATATTGTGCGGGTGATAAAATCGAGAAGAATGAGATGGGCTGGGCATGTGGCACGTATGGGTGAGGAGAGGGAGGTGTATCTGGGCTACACGCAGTAACATCACGTCTCTTCTCCCTTAACAGACTTAACAAGATCTCAGCTATGATTACGAATTTGTATATCATCCACAAACATCGAAATTAAGTCCATCTTTTTTTCATAAACAACGTAGAATTATTATCAATACAATGACTGTATGTGACGTCACATGTAGCAATATTATTAGCAAAACGGCGACATGTGATTGGTTGAAATGGAAATTAAGACGTCTGCAACTTAACTTGCTATTTTGTTAGTGAACAGTTGGCACAATTAAGTCACAGATACAAATTTACGCAAAAAGGCATTCACTGAAATAAGAAACTGTTCACGGGGAAACGCCTCCGTTGCGATGTATTAATAACTGTCCTACGAGATGCAACACAAAGCAGTCTATTTATTATTCTTCAAGTTCATTCTACATGTCTCGGGTGTCAACCACACCCATCATCAGGAGTACACAAAACTGTAACTACAACCTCCGGTACTGGTCATATTTTTGTGCGGCTGCCTGCCTCCCTCCAACGTGGCTAAGCTAGCTTGGCCACGTTGGAGGGAGGTAGCTGCAGCAGTTACAGTAGCAGCTGTAGTTACAGTTTTGTGTACTCCTGATGATGGGTGTGGTTGACACCCGAAACATGTAGAGTGAACTTGAAGAATAATAAATAAACTGCTTTGTGTTGCATCTCTTTGGATAATTGTTATTATAGATCAGCGATGCACGGAACCATAAACATAAACATAAACATAAAATGCCTCCTTTGAGAGTTCTTCGAAACTCAATATAAAAAATGTGGTTCATTTCCTGAGGGAATATTTGTAGACTGTAATGCTGTCTGTACAAATTACGCATACAAAATTATTACATTCCAGAACCACTTAACACTGAAAGTGTTACCGAATTGCTGATTAGTGTAATGCAGTAATGCTGTAACTACAAAATCTGCATCAAGAGTCACTTCAATTTTCAATCACCCGGCAGGTAAATTAACGATTTTGAAGGACCTCTAGTTATTCAGGTGAGAAGGATAGTGCAGGGTTACCAACATTATAAATTATAATTCCCTATCAATAACGTAGGCCTTATACCTGAGACTTGGGAATTTCAAATTTTTCCTATTACTGAAGCAGCTTCCGCTCTACATTGAGAGACCTACAGCATATTCTTTTATACTAAAACAAATGTTTGGCAGCATTTCCTCCCATTCCCACTCAGAGGGTCAAGACAGCTTGTTCTTTCCAAACGCTGGCGATACTACACTGCATGCTGTCATACTCCAGCAGACATCGTTCTTCAAGGGCACCACGTCAAAGCTTAAACTGCTCCCTATTGTACGGATTTTTCTCTTTACGTAAAAGAAGCACGGCGTAAAATATTTCAGTGCCATCGTCAACGAATTTGAAGTAAACAAATTTCGCACCACCATCTATAGTGAATTCCGTGTGGCCCCTAAAAACATTCGGAATATTTATCATTTTACCAAACTATTTTTATTGTTACACCGTGCATGTTGTCGAGTTACTCAATTATTACACCAACCACTGCACATATATAAAATGTATAAAATTTACACATTAAAACATTAAAAACGTTCCGACATGTTTCGGTCCTAAGACCATCCTCAGGGAGCTATATCTTCCTTGCTAAAGTCGCACTAGATATAGTCACATATTAATTTCTATGAGTAACTTTACTGTACTGTTTTAATTTTTTATTCATAACTAAGAATTCCACAATGTATCAAGTTCTAATGTAAACAATGGGATCCCACTGGATAACAATTTTGACTGTACCTTAACAACATTGTTCTAAGTTGGCCTGAGGATGGCCGTTTAACTGCCGAAACATGTCGCCAAGTACAACCCAGTTGTAATTAAGCATCCGGTTTTTATGGATGTTGTGTATTGACGGTACTAATTATAATATATAAAATTGTTGTAACCCCAATTTAAACACTTTCAGGCCATGTCCATGTACAGCAACATTTTTAGCGCGTTCGCCTAACCGCTGTCACCATGGCGATGCAACAACTCGTTCCAGTTGCACTGTTGAGCCACACCTCGTTGTTAACAATACAAACGGCGGTGTTGATATGGAGAATAATCAATGGGTCGCATGATTTCGGGTTTCCGCCGCGAGGTAGATGAGATCTGCGCTCTTCTGGGTTAGTACGCAGCGTATAGTGGTAATTTCTTGCCGACGTTTCGGGACATTCGATTTGCTTTGCATTGTTGTCAATGTAGATAACATTTCGTAACGCTGTTAAAACATAAATGCATTTAAATCTTCTTGTAAAATTCCAGATATTTTTGCCCCTATTTTAACCAAATTTGAACTTTATTGACAATTTTCCATTAAAGTCTCCAGTATTAGATTTCACAGAAATCTGTACATTGGAGCCAAGATGACAGACGTGGAGAGAAGGACGGACAGAGAGAAACGAAGCAGCTCATAGGCGCTTTCCGCGACTTGTTCAAATGCGCCTAAAATTCTACCGGATTTTGTTGGAGAGGGATTAGTGTCGCCCTAAGAAATGGGGGTAAAAGTGGCTGAGAAGCGGGATATCACATGTGCTGCGTTAGTATGTGTATGGAGGTTCTGAATGAAAATTAGACCCTTGAGGTCGGTACTGTTAGTTGCCGCACGAAATAAGGCGTAGGTCTGCGGCCGCTTGCCTGATGAGAATGTGGGTTCGAATCCCACCGGAGGCATGGATGTTTTTCTGTTGTAAGTGTTGTGTATTGTCTGGTAGAGGTCTCTGCGACGAGCTGATCACTCGTCCAGAGGTGTCCTACTGACTGTGGTGCGTCGTTGAGTGTGATCTAGAAAACTCGTGAATGAGGAGGCACTGGCTCACTGGGGGGCTGCCGCACCAAAAACAAGCAAAAAACGATCGGTATTGTAAGCCGGTTCCATCGCACATGAAGTACCTTGGCAGAGGCTGGATATCACGCAATACAACTGTCATGTTTTCACTTTGACCCTTTAAAGACGAATGGCAGACTGCTTTATTTAGACACAGTTCGTACCGCGCAGTAAACACCTTTCATCTCGGTTATAAAAACCAATTTATGATGTAAGTGGTAGAAGTCACTGTTTGTTCCCAGATTTATACAACACACATAAATACAATGAAGGCAGAATGTACAAATGTTGAATGTTATACCTGTTGGTGCTTCATGTAACCAGTTGGCTTTAAAGGGTTAAGCTGAAAAGTTGACTGAGGATTATTCGATGAGTTCATGGGAAATGCATTTCCTCTTTTTTAGAAAATTAATTTAAGGTAACTGAAATCTGAGGTCCTCTTCAATGTACTCGCATTTTCAGCCATATGCAGAGTCTGTTGTATGACGTCGGGTAATTGTGATGACTGAGATTCTTCAGCTTACCTTAAGTAGACGTAGCAAATATTGAAATAAATTTGAAAGCAAACGCCTGATAAAATATATAAGGAATGTTTTACGAATATCAGAAAAATTGTCTAAAATTGTAAATGTGAAGTAAATATCCATTGTTCTTTACATTTTGGATGTAGAAAATATTTGCCTTTGAAAAGAACATCTTCATGACCACGCTCTAGACACGGTTTCTCGCACACTATTTCCAAACGAAATAATAAAATATTTCATACGCTACGTGGTTCACAGAAAAGTTTCAGAAGTTCATATGAAGTCTTGCATATTTTATTGCAAATGCAAACTAGGCCTAGAGTCTTTGATAAATGTCCTAGTATTCTTGTTCAAAGTAATGTAACAAATTTTTATAAAAACATGTAGGTTACTGTTTATATAATGAGAAAAACATTCATCTGGTATGGGCCGGGATAGCGCAGTCGGTATAGCGGCTCGCTACAGGCTGGACACTCCGGGGATCGAATCCCGGTGGGAGTGTCATTTTCCGCATCCGTCCAGACCGACACTGGGGCCTACCCAGCCTCCTGGAAAATGGGTACCGGGTCTTTCCCGGGGGCAAAGCGTCCGAAGCGTGGTGTTGACCACCCACCCCCATCTAGCGCCCAGGTTAAAGAAAGAGTAGAGCTATACCTATACTCCCTCTCTGGGTCTTCGTGGACTGTTCTAGGATGAACGTTACTTTTTCTTCACTTTACATGCATCTAGTACGAAGAGTTTCAGATTACATAATAAATCTTGTATTTTCTACTTCTTATGTAGCATTAAAGTCAACTGAAATAATTAAGATGGCATATTAATGGCAAGCTCCGTTCCGAATTTGTTCAATGGCCTCTACGTTACATGGCCCGGTAGCTCAGTCGGTATAGCGCCTGAGCAAAGGTCTGGACGGTCTGGGATCGAATCCCGATGGGGACGAGATTTTCCGCCCGTCCAGACCGGCCCTGGGGCCCACCCAGCCTCCTGTACAATGGGTACCGGGTCTTTTCTGGGGGCAAAGTGCGGCCGGGGCGTGCTGCTGACCACTCACCCCGTTCTAGTGCCGCGGTCATGGAAGAGTATAGCTATACCTCTACCCATCCTCTGGGGCACACCGGGCCTGTAAGGGGAACACTTTACTTTTTTACCTTTTACTTCTACGTTACATTTTAATATTTTCGAGTACAAGCAATTGAAATTTAGCTTCACGATTTCTTTACAATATCTCACCTTGCCATATTTCACAGCAACAAATTTTAAAGTGCGTGATGTGTTTGTGGCACTTTCTTTTGATTTCTGCGAAGGTTGTTTGCAGAATATTGTCAAGGGCTACCTTTATAAGCACATAGCTCACACTCGGAAGCAGAAAAAGAAGCTCCTTGCTCCGCTTCATTATCTGTAGCTCATCACAATATTCAGCCAAATGCAAAGAATTTCATTTCCATAATACTTATTCTAATTTCGTTTCATTCTTTCTCCTTCATTCTGGCGTGTTGCTCCCCAGACTTCTTTGTGAAACGGTGACATCTACACCACACTATAGAACACATTAAGGTGCTACACAAACACATATCCCCTCTACATCCAGCGTTCTTTAAGATGGTCATAATGACATTCCCATGTTTAGAATCGGAAATATTCGTCATTACACCAGCACGCTGTTCTTTTCTGTGCCAATATGCATCTATACCTAATACTGGTGTCTAAACTTGAAGAAAAAAACCCAAATTGCGGAATTAATGGACTATGAGCTGGACGTTCTGGGGTTAGAATCCGGGCAGGGGCAACAGGTTTATATCTTTTCCAGAACGTCTGAACTGGCTCCGGGGCTCACCCAACCTCCTATCAAATGCTACCCGAGGCCCTCTGCCGGGGGTAATGTGACCGGGGCTTGAGACTGGCCACACCCGCACGCCTAGTGTCCAGGTTACGAATTAGTGGAGCTGTAAGTCCACTCCCTTTATTCGCCTCCGTATCACGTGTAGGGGCTACTTTACCTTTAAAGTTTATCCATGTAATTAAAAAGATACAAACAATTCGAATTCGAAACGAATACAAAAGCTATACTGTAATATTAGCTTTTCGCTCTAACAGCCTAGGCTGCAGCACATAATGGGAAAAGTAGGCGGTAATATGACAGTACCTTTGGGCATTCTATATTAAGTTCGCGGCAAGAAGCAGAAAATTACATTTGTGTTTATGTATTAAATAATCATAATTAGACTTTGCTGTAATGAACAGGCCTGGGTACATTTTATACTAGCACGTTAACTTGCAAAATTGGAGAGAGGTAAGGAAAAGCCCTCGTAAATTCCGTTGCTATTTCAATAGTGTGTGAATGAGAAATTGTTGGAATAACACCATATGACAATAAATTTATACAAACACGTCATAATAGAACCAATTTTAATTCATGTTTGGTGTCCAGTGTCACTGCACCATTTAAACCTATTTACATAGACCGTAGATCAGGTCAGTGTCAGTTAAAGTCCCTTTATCCAATAGGATTAACGAGTCGAAGAATTAAATTCACTGGATGACACTTAAATCCAAAATGCTGTTAGGAAAATATATATTTATTGCCTTAATTTATTTTGTGCGTTTTGTATTGTTTTAAGCACTTTTATCCAAGTCATTATAATTGACATCAGACAGTAGCATTTTTTTTCTGACAATGACAATTGCAAAACTTTAAAACGTGATACAGGAACACTTTAAAACGTGATAAAGGAACACTTTAACACGTGATAAAGGAACACTTTAACACGTGATAAAGGAACACTTTAACACGTGATAAAGGAACACTTTAAAATGTGATTCAGGAAGATTTTAAAACGTGATACAGGAACACTTTAAAATGCGATATAGGAACACTTTAAAACGTAACACAGGAATACTTTAAAACGCGATAAAGCAACACTTCAAAACGTGATAGAGGAACACTTTAAAACGTGATACAAGAACACTTTAAAACGCGATAAAGGAACACTTTAAAACGCGATATAAGAACACTTTAAAACGTGATAAAGAACACTTTAAAACGTAATATAGGAACACTTTAAAACGTGATACAGGAACGCTTTAAAACGTGATAGAGGAACACTTTAAAACGCGATAAAGGAACACTTTAAAACGTGATAGAGGAACACTTTAAAACCTGATATAGGAACACTTTAAAACGTGATACAGGAACACTTTAAAACGTGATAAGAAACACTTTAAAATGCGATAAAGGAACTCTTTAAAACGCGATAAAGGAACACTTTAAAACGTGATACAGGAACACTTTAAAAACGTGATACAGGAACATTTTAAAACGTGATACAGAAACACTTTAAAAGTGATAAAAACACTTTAAAACGCGATAAAGGAACACTTTAAAACGCGATGAAGGAACACTTTAAAACGTGATAAAGGAACACTTTAAAACGTGATACAGGAACACTTTAAAACGTGATAAAGGAACAATTTAAAACGTGATGCAGGAACACTTTAAAATCATTCGCGCTTCCAATGCTGTGCCACAGTCACAAATTAGTCCTGCTCACGTAAAATAATTTGGTAACAAAACGATTTCTTTCACACAAATTCCGGTTTCTTGAATACTAAGCGCTAGGCATAATGTGGTAAGTAGTGCTAAAACAGTGCCGATTATTAAGTAAATGCTGATCCTTGAAATTGACAGACGCCATCCCGTTGTGCAATAACAATTGTACAATATATTATATACCGTCAGTACACAACAACATCAATATAGTGATATAATGTATGCAATAGGTTACACTGTGGCTACATGTTTCGACCGTAAACGGTCATCATCAGGTCACTAAAGAACATTTTGTTTAAGGTACAGAAAGGCAGCACTCAATGGGATCCCATTTCGTTTACAGTGGAATATAAAATAATGTATAAAGAAATCCATATTTACAACTAAAACAATTAAAATTAAGCAGCAAACAAATTAGATAAAAATTTTCTAAATGCTATGTTGTTGTGGGCTTCAATCAGGTTTCTAAAACAATAGTATTCTACCGGTAACTAGTGAAGACCGTGTTACTATTGTTTTAGTTGTAAATATGGATTTCTTTATACATTATTTTATATTCCACTGTAAACGAAATGGGATCCCACTGAGTGCTGCCTTTCTGTACCTTAAACAAAATGTTCTTTAGTGGCCTGATGATGACCGTTTACGGTCGAAACATGCAGCCACAGTGTAACCTATTGCATACATTATATCACTATATTGATGTTGTTGTGTAGTGACGGTATATTGTACAAATGGTGATCCGTTTAAAGCCGTAACATGAAACTTTACATAGGCGGACGTAACGTCCTGTGTCATTCGGTAGGTTCAAGCATAAGCTGGCAATTTTTTTGTTTAAAATTCTTCTCTAATCTCTTCCTTGGATCCAAAATCATGCTAATATTACATGTAACCCTACACTCATTATGAAATCTGTCCTGATAACATAAACTATGTCTCGAAATTATATGAGACTTTATAAGCTCCCTATAATTTAATCCCCATTTTACTGCATTGACATCCTCGGGATCACGGAGTCCAAAACTCCTCGGATTTTAATGTAGATTTTTAAAATGAAACGTAGTACAATAAGCCAATTCAAAGTGTAAAGAAACTGAAAATAAGAACTGGAAATGCCATGGGCAGCATCACTTAGGAAACTCTTACGTCGCTCTCTCTCTCTCTCTCTCTCTCTCTCTCTCTCCCTCCCTCTCTTGAAACATTGTCAAGAAGGATTGCTTGTTCTCTTCAAAAGAACGTAGGACGCTTCCAGTACGTTTTGTTAACTCTCATTTATATCTCATATGCTTTGAGTTTCCACACGGTCGTCTTGTGTAAGTTTTTAAACAGATTACTGTGTACTACCGGCCACTACCGTTACACTTTAATAGGATGGCTATGGAGTGAATGTAAACAAAGGTCGACGCAAGTAACGATGAAATGAAGAGTGAAGGAGCCTTCGCTTAGGAGCGTTATGTGCAGTAATGTAACTACATGAACCTTTCAGCGCCCCTAGGTATATGCTGATACATTTTAAATGTGGCAACCCATTAAACCAGTGATCTGTTGTAAATTGTCTTAAGTGATATAACAAGACATAGAAATAAATCATGAACTTCGGTATTATGGAAATTCGGCCGTGAATAAAATCCAAAAAATGCAAACAGTCAACACAGTAGAGCTTTACCATGAACAGAATGAACTTATTAACCTTCAGAATTGTTCATATAGGCTCACTAATTAAGGTATTGTGTATCCACATTACGATTTTTCGGATGAGACAGCTAATGTGTCAATAATAATTAAGCATCAACCTTCGATATTGTACCGACGTGAAGTTATTCATGGTCAGTGTCAATTCAACATGGCAGGTACTTCATACTGAACTAAAAATTGACTAGCTTCATAGAAGGCTTATCCTTAAAGAATGTACTAGACATTAAATATAGTCTACTGTTAATTCAACTTATCTGTTAAAATTCAGTTGGAAATAGTCAATTATTGTCTCTATAAACCTGCCAAAGAAAATTCAAGGAAATTACAAATTATGATGACGGCCTGTTACTTTTTGTAAGATTAAATTTGTATGGATTAGTATTACAAATTAACATCAAATTAAATGATTTATACTGTACAGCAAACGATGTACTTGTAAAATACATGTACTGTAAACTGAACCATATACTTTCACTATTAATGTTACATATCCACTTCATTTCAATAACAAATACTCACTCAGGTACGGTGTCGTAACGAAGCTTACTAAAGCAATTTCCCCCTGCAAAAGTCGTGTATGTAATTACGTATGTATGTATGTATGTATGTATGTATGTATGTGTGTATGTATGTATGTATGTACGTATGTATGTACGTATGTATGTACGTATGTATGTACGTATGTATGTATGTATGTACGTATGTATGTACGTATGTACGTATGTATGTACGTATGTATGTACGTATGTATGTATGTATGTATGTATGTATGTTTGTATGTATGTATGTATGTATGTACGTATGTATGTACGTATGTATGTACGTATGTATGTACGTATGTATGTATGTATGTACGTATGTATGTACGTATGTACGTATGTATGTACGTATGTATG
>Ga0123352_10009285_pt1 | contig 15371 bp, 15 predicted proteins | sample TergutLab28metaG_FD_89700 | JGI IMG/M metagenome (GOLD analysis project Ga0123352, IMG submission 89700) | Labiotermes labralis P1 segment gut microbial communities from Petit-Saut dam, French Guiana - Lab288 P1 | ecosystem: Host-associated > Arthropoda: Insects > Digestive system > Gut ... | reverse complement strand
TATATACACACACATATGTATCTACAGTATTGTAAACATTTTGCAATAATGGTAACATAACAAGGAATAAGTATACATGTAAATAGTGACAGTGTGTGTGTGTGTGTGTGTGTGTGTGTGTGTGTGTGTGTGTGTGTGTGTACAAGGGTGTATCCAAATGTTTCAGGACAGTGCTTGTAAAAAGAAGTTTGCTTACCTTGGATGTTAAATTCCTCCATCACCTTCAAAGCACTCCCCTTTTGCACGAACACAGCGGTCCCAGCGTTTCTGCCATGCTTGGAAGCAACACTGGAAGTCCCTTTTTGGAATTGTGTCAAGTACCCGCTGCGATTCCTATTGTATTTCTTCAATGGTGTCGAATGTTCGACCCTTCATCCGAAGCTTCAGCTTGGGGAAGAGGAAAAAGTCACAGGGGGACAGATCGGGTGATTATGGGGAATGGGGGATCACTGTCATGTTGTTCTTGGCCAGAAACTGCGAAACGTTAAAGGACCTGTGAGCCGGGGCATTGTCGTGGTGGATAATGAGGTTCTGGTTTCGCCATTTCTGTGGCCTCTTGCGCCACACATTTTCATGTAACCTTCTTAGAACATCACAGTAGAAGTCTGCATTGACCGTCTTTCCAGGTGGGACAAATTCCCGGTGTACGATCCCCCCTTGGTCAAAGAAACAAATGAGCATCGTCTTCAATTTGCTTTTTTGCATACATGCTTTTTTGGGTCTTGGAGACCCAGGACTCTTCCATTGCGAAGAATGCAGTTTTGTCTCTGGGTCATAAGCATAAATGATGCTTTCATCGCCTGTGATGACGTTCAAGAGGAGTGTGGGATCGTTTTTCACAGTTTTCTTCAGTTCCTGACAGATCGCACAAACTTCGCTGCAATCCGATGCATGTTCAGCTGTTCTGTGAGAATTCACTGACAGGATCCATAACCAATTCCAACCTCTGCACAGAGATTGTGTTTGGTATGATGACGACCCTGGTTGACAGCCACCTGTACCTGTTCCACTTTTGAGGGGGTTGTTGCTGTGCTTGGCCAACCTGATCGATCATCATTAGCAGTTGAAGTTCTGCCATTCTTGAAACGTCCAAACCACTCAAAAGTTCGGCTACGGCTCTTGCACGAATCACCAAAAGCCTGTTTCAACATTTCAAAAGTTTCACTTCCCGTTTTACCCAATCTCACACAGAACTTGATGCACACCTTTTGTTCGTCAACTTCCGCCATACCGCCGATATCAGAAAATTGCAGACAGCTGATGCAATACACACATAAAGACACGTGCAACAATCAAACACTTACACATCCAACCACGCCACTCAGCACACTCACTCACAAGACACCACCGCAATATACCCTAGCGGGAAACTAGTGAACTACAAGCGACTTGAATGTTATGAGCATTGTCCTGGGACTTTTGGATACACCTTCGTATGTAGCAATCTATACTCACACAGTTGATTTCAGAGACAACACAGCAAGAGGCATTACCAGTCTCCATAGCAACAGCTAGATATATTACAGGACTTTTACATTCAGCTCTCACACAGGTAGGAGGGTTCATTGCACATTTCACATTGCACAGTTACAAAAAATGCAAAAAGAAATAGGTTTGTACAGATTGCTTCAATCTCATAACCAAGTGAAGTGGTTTGACGAATAGAAAAACACCCTGTGCAAGTAATATGAATTAATCACCATTATGACCGTATTGCCAGCAGAAATAATGGTTGAGAAAATAACGCTTGGGTAAAATACTCGTGTGTTTTCATTTTGCCAATAATGGTATGGTCATAGACATGCAGATTTTCAGGCTTTCCTAGTGTCTGACTGGGTGTAATTTCATCGCCCTGAAGGTGAATGAAAGCATATTTCTCTGAAATGGTGTCAAAACCCAGACAAGCATCCTCTGTGTCTTTGAGATTTGCAACTTTTATTAGCCTTACTGTGTGCTGCACTGCTGTGAAGTACTTTGTACACAAGCCTGTTTCTAACATTCCTATCTAAGTGGATATGACTGTCTAAGGCCTCTTTGTTGTGTTTATACTAAAAAAGGTTTTCTGCTATTCATATATTCGTAGAAATAGCAAGTTATGTGGCAGGTACTGATAACAAAAGATACTGTCATTGTTTGTTGTTATCACAGACATCTTTACATGTGTACCTCTTCTGTCCTTCAGATCATAGTCTTCTGGGTTTTCACACCATGTGGTGTTGTAGATTTATGCCAGCATTTTGAATGTACATGCTGCCTCCATTTTCAGGGTGAAGGAACTGGGTCCAAGTTTTTGCTTAAGTGATTAGGATGAGAATGTGCTTCAGTTATGTAGGTGGTTTGTAAGGAATGTGTTAAGCCATAATTCCACCCTTATCACTTGGACCTACTTCTCTTAAAACTGATGATGGAGGCAGCATGTTCCTCTGCAATATCTCTGTCAACCTACAGCAGTACACAATGTCAAAACTCAGAAAGTAAGAATCTGGCAACTCCCTGCTGTGATAACTGGCCAACTATACTGATCTAACTTTGGTTACTATGTTACTGACTACAGTCTTAGTGTTGGAGTTTGTTCCAAATTCTGATGTCAGAAACTAAGTTTTTTTATGAAGTATGTCAGCTTTGAAACACAAGTCCGTTAGTTCTGAATTACTTCAACTAGTTTCCCTAAAACCCATTTTAATATTATGCTACCATCCCTGCTTACTCTCCTGATTGGCTGCTTTCCAAGACCTCTTTCCATCAATTTTTGTATGTATTTCTGGTTTACCCCCATCAGAATTATATATCCAGCCCTGTATACACACTTTCCTCTCAGTGTAAACAAAATAAGTATATTGTGTGTGATAGAGGCTGTTCTGATATGAAAATTATGATATTTTCACATGTTGGTACCAGATCTCACTACATGGTATTTAATCAGTCTCTTCTGTTAATTTATATTCTATTATATTCATTACTGTTCATTAGAATGCCATAAAATTGTATGAGACAGCAGTGGAAGAAGTTTATATTGGGAAGACTTGATTCAGGAAATGGGTAAATTGGACATGTAATGCAGTTTGTTTACCCTGACACATAATTTGAAAAGGCCATACTGTAGCCGAGGTAGTTCGAGTATCGGACGACTTAACTTGCAATTCATGCGTGAATAAAGTCACAGTTGTAACAGGTTTCCCTCTGGGCTTCCCTCATTTTCCTGGCAAATCTTCATGGCACCATTGCTCTACACAACTCTGTGCAGTGCCTTTAAGTTGGGGGCTTCAGAGTATGGAAGCTGTATTGAAGTAATTCATAAGGTCATGTACATGTGTTTAAGACGCCTGTCTGATAGGATACATTGATACAGGAGTAATGGTGAAATCTTTAATTTTAAGGCTGCATAATTATTGGGGAAATCTAGAAAGCTAGTTTCAGGCCTTATTTTCCTTACAGAATTTATGTTGTCACATTAACTTGAAATAAACATTTCTGAAGTGCCATACTGCAATGGGCCGACGGGCATCATCGGAGCCTACTTGTTTCAAATGAAGGCCGTGACTGAGGTTTTGCTGGTGCCCTGTTATTATTTCACCGCTGTTTCCACCAGCTCACCATGCTGTAGGTGGTGCATATCAAGTCAGTAAAGATGCTTACCATCCATTAATAAATGAAAGTTGAGCAGAAGACTTGAGAATGTGAGACACTGGGGGATTCAGAGCCTGAACAGCAGTTAAATGAAGATAGATTTAAATAACAAGATAGGAAATTCATAGGGAAGAAAGGATTGTGTAAAGAATTTGTGCTAGGAAACATGAAGATTGAAGTGGCTATGAGGAAGCTAACTTGTACATGGGCTGGGCTGAGCATAGGGTGTGAATAAACATTTGGATCTTGGAACAGATGAGCAGGATGATATAGCAACTGGTTCAGATCTTGGCTGCATTACCACCTACAGTGCCTGGTTCAGATCTTGGCTTAGTTATCAGCTACACTGGCTTATTCATATCTTGGCTGCATTACCAGCTGTACAGGCTTGTTCAGACCTTGGCTACATTACCAGCTATACTGGCTTGTTCATATCTTGGTTGCATTACAACAGATTTGTTGAGATCTTGGGCCATTACCAGCTATATGGACTTGTTCAGATCTTAGCTCCATTACCAGCTATACTGGAGTGTTCAGATCAGTGTTACATTACCACCTACACTGCCTGGTCCAGATCTTGGCTGAGTTACCAGCTATACAGGCTTGTTTAGATCTTGACTGCATTACCAGCTGTATAGGCTGGTTCAGACCTTGGCTACATTACCAGCTATACTGGCTTGTTCAGATCTTGGCTGCATTACCAGCTGTACTGACAAGGTTTTTTGGGTTTTGCTTAGTCGACACAGTGTGAACATCCTAGAAGACTTGAATCTTCCTGAATCAGCTGATTAGGCTATTTTTTGCATAGGGATATGCACCTAAATATGGTTTGCAATAGTGTCATTAATCACCAATCACAACAGAGTACTGTAGTCATTGTGAAGCAGTCATGTTAATGTGCCTTAATGACTAAAAATTCTTGTGTTTTTTAAAAAGTTCATCATGCAACATTATGAAATGAATCATGCGTGTATTATTATACAGAAAGAAACAGAATTACTGTAGCTTTCTTTGCAGTTTTACCTTTTAGTGATGATGGTTTGTTGATAGTGTGCAATGAAGTGTCATGATGAATTCCTTCATCGTACCTCAGCCATGAGCAAGTAGCATTATATTCTATTTCATTTTGAGATGTGCCAGGTGGCAGTGCTTCTATCTTGCTGCACTGCATGGAGAAACAGAGCTTTAGCAGAAATACTCAATTGAAATACAGGGGGAATCAGCAGGTTCCTCCAAATGCTGGGAACTGTCTACCACACTACACAGTGTCAAACATCATATTAATCGCTTCTTTAAGAACTGAAATCTGAATTGCAATACAAACAGTCTTAAACACTACATTAGAGGCTTGTTTACTTGAGCCTTTGTGCACCTGCAGTAATTTTCCTTCTTATGCTGGCACTGGAGACAGGCTTGTTTACCAACATGTATGATTATTTCTCAATTGTAACCAAAATAACTGTATGGAAGAACACGATCTGTTGCGGACATTGATGATATTCATGGTTTAATGCTTTGATATATATATATATATACACACACACACATATATAATATTTGCTGATATTCTAGGCAGTTGCAAAAGTAGTTACATGAAATCTGTCTTCAAAATTGTCTTCTCCACCCTCCAATTGCACAGGTTGTGCAGCATATAACATGCTTGTGCCACTGCAGTGGGTCATGTAGAGTCCCCTGTTCTCCGACAAATGTCAGCCTTTTATCTTGCATTGACACTGAAGTATGTAGCCAAATAATAAAAACTATCAATAAATGAATGTTATGCTGACTGTATGCATTAAGGTAAAGCAGTCCCGTTACAGGCCTGGACAGGCCCAGGGGGTTCTTAGGAAGTTAAGGTTCCCTGATTTCATGACAACGGCACAGGATTGTGGTAAGGTTGTCAGCCCTACGCACCGGCCGCCTTTACCCCCAGGAAATACTCCTGGTACTCATTTCTGTTAGAGGCTGAGTCGACCCCAGGGCCATAGTGCGGCAACTGTATGCATTAAGTTGAATCAATAACACTTGCTTTTCTTTGAATTGGAAAGGTATGAAAATTGTGGGGACAATGTTGGGTTCCTCAGAATGTAATACTTTGTTAAAATTGAGCCACCATAATCCTGTATCTAGCACGTACAGTAGGGTCTCATTTTGCGAGTTCACTTTTATGACCCTTGTCTAGTCAGACTGAGCACTCCTTGTGGTGCCTCACTGTCGCAACTCAAGCGTCCTTTCTCTACTTACTGCGCTTCTAGCACTTTTCTGGTGTGCATGTGTTTCTTATTTTTCTATTTTAGTGCAGTTCTTTTGAGCTCATTGTGATTTTTCCACCCATGACATCCATCAAAAAGACAGAAAAGAAGAAAAAACCGAAACAGTTGGCGTTACATTCTTTCTTATGTCTTCTGAACCACGGCCTGGGCCTTCTTCAACAAAATAAAAAGTGATGTGATTGATATTTTTTTCAATTATTTGTGTTATTTTCTATATACCTAATTCATGAAATTAAAACTGTATGTCACAATATAAAGAAATATTGTGAATTATAAAATTATTTGACTAATTTGTTTGGCCCATGAACTTATCTCAATTTAAACAATTTAAATAGTACTCATTTTATGACGATTCAATTTACAACCAAATATTCGAGAATGTAACTCCTTCGTAAAACAAGACCCTACTGTATTAATGTACAGGAGCCATACTTTATCTGAAAACTCATTTTTCACTTAATATCATGGGGGCAGTCAGCTGAGTGGCCTATGATAATGTGATAAATGAGCCAACAGGCAGCAGCAACTGATAAATGTCAGATAAAATAATGACCCTACAAAATGTAATAGGATATTTCTCAATATGCATGTTGTAAGCAATGACACTCTTTCATTAATACAGAAGGAGTTAAGTATGTGTTGCTACAGTCCTACCGTATTTGTTATAATGCATATGCCTGTGTCTCCTGGTGTGCAGGTTACGGTGTGGTGTGCAATCTCCTGCTGGATGTGCTCGAGGACGCGCCACAGCTTATGGTGCGGTCTGTCTGGTGGAGTCTTGTACAAAATGAACACCGTGTTGTTACCACTCAGCATTTTTATTTCGTGTCTGTTCATGGCATTATTGAGCCATGGCAGTGTAAGCAGTGTTACAAATACTTTGGTAAAGCACATATTTCTAACTTCAGTTCATGTTCATTAATCAGTGAGCACCTCTGCACTACACAGGAATTTTATTTCCTGTGAAATTTATATGGATCTGTATAAAACAGAATGTTAAACACAACACTTAAAATCATTATGCTGTAACCATATGAATGAACTTTGGACATCTTAAATAATTCCATGTTATACCTAAGTCAATACTGTTTAACATCACATGCTGAGATTTTGTGTACAGCATTTCACAGTGGGAACTTGTGAATTAAGACAATGGATGGAGTAGTCTCATATTTGAACAGTGACTCACCCCCTTTTTGATACATATATGTACACAGTGATAAAATGAAAGCACTCGCCTCTTGGTAGCTGAACCCGTATACTTTATCACGTAAAATAATCTTTTTACATAAAGTTATGCACATGTGCATGCATGCGCATACTACACACACAGACACACACACACACACAGTTTATTTTGTATTTAAAATAGAACAAGTGACAAGACAGAGCTCCATCTGTTCTGTAGGTGGAAATAAATCTGCTTTTTTTAATTACAAGTTACCATTAAAATACAGTGGTTATAAACTCATCATTTTATTCACCCCCCAACATGTTTCAATCATGATGATAATTATCAAATGCAACATATACACAATGTCAGGTACTGCAAGCTGAAAAAGTGGGACTCAGGTCCCAGATATATGCAAAAGAATTAAAATACTTGAGTTTATTTTTTAATACTGTGTCCTCTTCAACAAACAAAATTATGTGAGCCTTGAATTACTTTTGGTTTGTGTTTACAAACCTGCACATAAATCTGGTTTCACTAGCCACTAATATTTTCAGATTCTACATCACATTGTATCTAATGTTGCCTTTGAGGAGAATCTTTATAATTGAAACACAATGAACTTTAAGACAATATTTATTTTACAAGTTAACATATTTTGATGGTCATCATTATATTAAATAAATATAATACATTGGTAAGATGCAAAACCTGCAAGTATATCAGTCTTCATTTTCTTTCCACAACTCAGATGTATTTATGGCCAAGCCAACCATCCTGTTGTGAACTTTCGTAACAGTGTAACCTCTAATGACCCATGTTTGCATTTGCCAACATGTTTAAATAAGCACACCTAGAAAGTCATTTTATATATTTAGGCAACTAGGAAATTTGCTGCATTTTAAGTCATGCTACATAATTTGTTTTATTTTCCAAAAAATGCCATTCATGTCAAATTTTATCTTTTTCTATTCAAAGTATTACATTTTTCATAGACCAAGTTCTAAAATTTAATTATCAACCTGGTCATTTAAAGGTTAATTGAAGTTGTTTTTTGTGTGCTATTAACACTGCTGGCTAAGACAAAATCTTTGTTCTTTGGTAGAGTTGTGTATAACATGAGCAGCAGCAGCAGCAGCAGTCTATTCACACTGGCTGTTGGTCCTTCTCCAGCTTTTCATACTTCTGTTGGTGTTCCATCTCCTTCTGTCTCACTCTGGCATAAGCTGCACTGCCACCTAGCACTACCCAGTTGGACAACCACCACAGTAGAGACTTTGTTTCACTGAACCAGTAAGTTGCTAACACTGTCTGTACACATGCCTTAGCTGTACCAGAAATATTGTGTGTCAATGGAGAAGTCACCTGCATAAAAAAGCATAAAATATATTTAGGTAAAATGATTAAAAAATAAAAGGGATTTTATATAGGTACTCCAGTGTAGAATAGGGACAGGTGGGGGGGGGTCCTTGTGAATGCAGTAATGAACCTTCAGGTTCCATAAAATGTGGAGAGTTTCTTGACAAGCTGAGGAACTGTTAGCCCCTGAGGAAGGACTCTGCTACACAGAGTCAGTGAGTGAGTGTATTAGTTAGTTAATTAGTTGGTGTAGCTGTCTGTTTCTGGAAGAGTGATTCGTAGAATGCTGTCTGCGTAATTAACATTCTGGAAGAACAACCCAGAGGTTCAGCATCACTTCTAAATGATTCTGCTACTGGATACCATTCTAATAATTTCTGTCCACTTCCTCTCCTCCCAATCAGTCTCTCTGTGATCCACCTTTATGTTACCCTTGAACCTTCTTTTCAGTTTTGCAAGTGGCCATATTCCAAGAGGTTTCACCACCAAAATTTTATATGTATTTCTCATTTTCTCCAAGCTACACACCAAATTATAGTAATGTACATTTATTTATCTTAACAATACCAGATGACCCTTATAAATCGCAGAGATTCTCATCATGTAATGTCCCAAACTGTACACTTGCTTCATCCATATTTCTCTGATACCCCCACAATATTTTATTTTCTGGTTTCTGAATAGTGTTTCATTTTATGTCTTGGATGTTAGAATTTAAACTGTATACACCTGAGAGTCACAAATCATTATGTTCCTCATACAGAGATAAGAAATCAAGTAAACAAAATACTGCTAAAACACAGTTCAAACAAATAACAGGCGCAGTTACCGTAAAAACACTAGCAAAGCTAACAACTGTGAAATGTGAAACTGTACCTTAATTTGTAGAGCAGTGACAAAACCAATGGCAAAACCACACAGACCTCCCCCAGTCATGAGCAACCAGAATTTGATATCTGCCAGTTTCTCGTAGTTCAGTATGACAGGTACTTCATTGTTAATGACAATCAGGGGCAGAAATAAGAGACAGCTATATACATTATTGTAGTATGACAGTAACAATACGTGTTGGTTAACATACGGCAGTACGCGTTTCGTGTAGATAGAGTACAAGGAGAGGGCCACTGACCCCAGAACTCCAAAAATTGTACCTATTATGGACAGAGAACCTGAAACAGAACAACACAAAAGCAACGCAATTTACGTGATTTCACGCTTCTGCTGTAGTGTGTGTGTGTGTGTGAGATCTTTGCTATTCTGGCATGTTATGCAGTGTATATTAGTAGTTAGTTACTGACAATTTGGGACGAAAAAATCTCCCTTGCCTAACATCCCAGAAGAGCAGAGATATCGAGGCACAGTTGTCGTGCATCATTTCATGGAGCAAATTTGATGCACAGTAAAACCAAATTAATTCTAGAATAGGAATCAAATGAACTGAACAGAAATGGAAGTTTAATGCTGAATAATATCCAAACATTACACAGTAAATGACTTATTTCCATTACAGTCCATCTTATATAAACCATAAACAACAGTTTAATTATTACACCATCTGTTTATTTACTAGTGTATGGCAGTTTATATGGAAGGTGTTCATGGCCTCATTTAAGGCAATGTCCTGCCATGTGCCTGCAGGGACTGGGGAAAACCACAAGAAACCTGTGAGGATAGCCACTGTCCAAGCTGAGATATGTATCATGTACCTCCTGAGTACATGTAAAGTATGCTACTGCCTCAGCCAACCATCTTATACCATGTATTTTCTGAAAGACATTTCTTTTCACTTACGGAATATTGTGGTTGCCCCCACAAACCCAATGTGCTCAGCATATTATGCACACCTCATTTAATGGCACTGATTATACTATGTGAAACCATTGCAACATGAACTGGAGTGCCAAGATCATTACCTGCAACATTTTCTTGGTCAACTCCAAGCCAGAATCCTCCAACAATCACAGCACAGCATGTAATTGTTTGGAATGAAGTCTTCTGGCCTACAAATGATGAAAAAGAAATTAAATTACATGAGCCACAGAGTGGTTCTACCATTTGAAGTGGCACAGAAGAGAGATAATTTGCAGTCAGTGACTGGAGGATTGTCATCTTTGAACAGTATACATATGTTGTGTTATTTTTCAGGCCTATTCATCTTACCAGACTCATCAAAATACAGACAAACTCAGAACATCATGAAAGGGACTGAATATTTTGTGTCGTTATGAACGACTGTTGTTCTGAGGTGTATCATGGTATGGTTAACAATGTGGAAGTTACTGGTGCCACAGAATATCTGACAGTATAGGCGGGGTGTCGCACAAACCGATTTCATAACTGGATTTCACTGTGTGTGTGTGTGTGTGTGTATGCATGCGTGGTGTGTGCACACATACATACAGTCAGACGTGAGTAATGTAGCCAGTGTATTTGCTATCAAGTAGGTGTGTATGGAATTCCTTAATGAGCATTTCAGGTGAAGGATATGTGGACAGCTACCACTCCCGCTTTTAATTAGAAAATTTGAAATCATCCCCACATATATGAAGTAAATTTAAAATCATTCCACACCTCTACAAAATACCACTGTGTGTGTGTCTGAGACCAACACAGTTACTGCAGTTCATTATATCTTATCAAAAAATAAATTTATTTTTGAGTCCCAAACATCTCATACCCCAGTACATTGACTTATTTGTAACACACTCACCTAATATTAAATATGTTAATATCACATTAAAAACTGTTGTTAAGGAGCGCCCTATGAAGTAGAATGCAACATCTACATATTTGAGAGACAGGTTGTTGAATGCAATGGTGCCAGTGAACAGGACCGACAGAGGAAGCACCTGAAATTACAATTTTGTATACATGTACTGTACTTTCTGTGGTACAAGAAGTAGATAAATTGATACAGCATAAGCCACTACAAACCTTTGATGCCACTTCAAAATCAAAGGGTGAACCTTCTGGAAATGTGAAAGTATCAGGAAATAACTTTGTCAGCATGCTTAGTGAAAAGCATATTGCTGCTGACACGACACACTGGTACCAAGTCACAAACAAAGGAGCATCAAGACTGACAGTCTGACTGCTTAGAAGTAGCTTGTTTACAAACACAGTCAATATGGATATGATCCTGTAGAAAATAATCACAAGTTAGTTTAGTTCAAAAATTTTTTTCTTTTTCCATGAACAACATTCAGCTAGGCAGTATAACACCATATTTCAACAACTAAATATACCTAAATACTTTCCATACACCCTTAGTATAAATTGGTATAACCCTTCCTTTTGTACAGAATTCCAATATGAAGTATGAACCTATGCATCTCAGAAAGCAACATTTGTGAACCTAGTTGGATCAGATTTTCCAGAATATGAACGAAATCTGACAGTTATGTACTTAGTATTTTCAGTATGAATTTAAATATTACTAATGGCAAAGTCTGCTATAATATTAATATAACTTAATTCAGTTACAATTTCTTCACACTCTACAGATCTTTTATAAAACTAAGCCAAGTACGCAGGACCTGTCACTTATACTTAATACATATAAACAGGGGGCAGGATAGCTTAGTTGTGCAGTGACTAGGCTATAGAGTGGACGACTAGCTAAGCAAGGTTTGATTCCCAGCATGGGCAAGGAATTTTTTCTCCTTTCCAAAGCATCTAGACAAGTTCTAAATCCCAAAAGTGCAATTAATACCAACAGTGCTTGTCCTGGAGACAAAGCAGCCAATGCATGAAAAACACTATCAAGATACAGTGCCAAGATTAAGAATGCACAGGACCATTCCACCATATGACTTCATGGCTGGGTGCTTAACTAAGCATGGAGACTTTACCTTGTACACATAACACACAGTACCATTTACACACATTTTTTAACGATATAATACAGGGAAAAATAACTGAGCAAAAGAAATATTACATTCATAAATATTTTAAACACCTTCAGAATTCTGAAGATACAAATTCTGCAGAATATATAAGTGAGATGAAGAAACAATCTTTTAAGCTTTTAACATCATGGTTTCAGCTTTTAATGGTAGATGAAATATTGATAAATAATTTGATTCCTGTATAGTACATGCCTTTCTGAAATGGTGGGAGTTGAGAATTTTGTCACATGTGTCCCATGTTTGTGTGTACTGTAACATTTGTCTGAAATTTTCTCATGTTCAAAATAATGGTAGTATTTGAGATTAACAATTTGGTAACAAGATGAAATATATTACATTTTTTAATCATGCTCAGTAAGCAGGATGATGTTAAATGCCTCCTGTTATTCTGGTTATTTTGTTTTGGGTGCTAAGTACCTTTCTGCTGTTGAACTCTCCACATGATTACTCCATAATATAATAATACTCCTAAAAACCATGAGGTTAATTAAGTAAAATGTGGTGATATACTACAATATATATCAAATGAAGCTAGTGCAAAACGTATCCACAACACACTGAAAGGTGGATGGCAACCTTCTGTCAATCACTGTTACCTAGTAATAAAATGTTATAATGAGTATCTTGTATTCCAGCAACACTCAGTATAATCCTTGAAAAGTTAACAGGTGATTGGCTAGTCTAGAAACTGTGCTGGACCTACATATTCACAACAACACACCCCTTGACCTGTCTTAGAGACACATTAACTACAGTCCATGCCCTCCCATCATACTTCCTTAAGACACATCTAATATTATATTACCACCTACACTTAGGCCTTCCTTATGTCCCACCCATCCCAGCCTCCTTATTTTATCACTAATAATATTTATGGACAGACACAAATACTGTACTTTCTAGTCCAGCATAAATAAAATGGTTAAGTGGGTTCTTCTTGTGCAAATGTTACATTAAAAATTGTTTCAAGGTATGGGTTTTTAACGGCCGGCAATTCGTGGATAGGTAACATTTGGGTTGAGATGTGCACTCATTAAGTTAAAGTACCAAAGCGCACGGCACCGAATTCTGTATATTTAACAGATAACCCTTTCACATACCAATATGCAGCTACAACTGTTGCTATATGAATATATTTGGTTAAAAGACCCTCATGCAACATTTTTATGTGCTTCGCACAGACACATTTACATATGAATAATTTAAGCCGTTAAGCTGTTATCTTCGCTTCGCTGCTACGTGTACACGATTAATGTCGGCACATCGTACCATTACCACTTTCGTAGTAAATTACGTAAACTTCCCACTGGTAAGTGCGTAGATGGTACCGGCTGCAGCTGTTATAATTCATAGTCGTGACGACAGATGCCGTGATGATTCGGACATGATACAGTCTCCGACTGCATTTCAGTGCAATGGGGATCACGGATTACACATTTAAATCACATCGTTCGCACGCTGCCATACAATCGCACCATGGATCATCGTTTTGCTTCGGACCTTCGAATTGGCATGTCATTCGTAATTGCGAAGTCCCAGTGCGAAACTACAGCCGTTAAGTGTGCGGATGTACTAATCTGTGGTTCAGCTATGTATGCGTTAAGGGGTTGGCAGTTCGCGTGATGTCAGTATAAGTTTTTTGCTCGTTACGTGTTGTAATAATACATAATTTTTTCACTGTGCTTGTGACACTTGCTCTGAATGGCCCGTCGCTATTTATTCTGTCAGAACTGTGTCCTTGGTATAGACAAACACTGCCACTTGTTTCTTTTGAACCGACATTTGGTAACAACCGTAACTTGATTTTGAAATGGGTAAATGACAGGTGGAAGTGAATTCGTGCAGATTTGATGGAATTGAGGTAATGAAGTATTAAGGTGTATGTAACTGTAATTTGACGTTTATTTTCTGATATAATGGATTTTGTATTCAGCTAGTCTTCCTTTAATGTTTACCGTGTCGTAAATGTGACGTAATTTAATTTAATTTAATTCTGGGCATCAATTACAGTAGGTCGTGTGGGTCAAGTGCTAAGAGTTAGTGACCCAGATTTAGTAAATTGGTTTCATTATTCGTTGTGAATGACCATCCATGAACGGATGGGCGATCTTGGAAATTAATACTCAGTGATTTAATTTTCTAGCTGGAAGTTGGAAATATTTGTGGTAATATTTGCATATTACCAAAAAGGCGCAGTTTGAATGAAGAATGAAGCTTCTAGTCCTTCCTGAAACAGCATGACAAATATTTGGCGGCTAAAAATTGTATTACTTCTTTTACTTGTTATATGTACTACATGCATGATATTCTTCGTAGGTAATTTATCACACCTGGAAAATGTTACAGGTATGAATTCTTACTTGAATTTATTTACATATGTTTATTGTAAAAATTTACTATTTATTTCATGTATACATATATCATTATGTAGTGTATAATGTGTTTACTGTATTGTAATTATAAAGACTGAGTATTGCCTTGTGCGCCTAAGAATGGCAGGTGTCACAGAAGCATTCTGGTGTGGGAAGCATGAACATGCTGGGACTCAACCATTTTTTTTTTTTGTTTTACATCATTTTGTATGGAATGGTCTTTAGTATATTCCTCATTAGCCATAGACCCAACTCTTAGTGCTGGTGTGCATTATCAGCACCTTCTTCCTGTGAGGGAGTAAGTTGTGCAAAAATGTGTGTAGAGTAATCTGTTTTGCTTTGTGAATACTGCCACTTCTATTTTCTCTTTCTCCAAAGCAGTGCATACCTTCCCACTAATTATAAAGACTTTTTTTTTAAGAAAGTATTTGTATCCTAATTCACCCCCCCCCCCCCCCCATCAGAATTTAGTTCCCTTTTTTTAATTCCTTAGTTTTTTGTTCGTACCTATTTTATAATTTTTGTTGTTGATTTTAGTATATAAATACTCACTCAAATGTTGACTACAGATTTTATATATTTGTTTTCCTTATATCTGCATGGACTCAAGAAAACAGTTCAAAATGCCATTATGAAAAAGATAGTAGATTAGTTAGAGTTA
>Ga0123352_10009284_pt1 | contig 15371 bp, 10 predicted proteins | sample TergutLab28metaG_FD_89700 | JGI IMG/M metagenome (GOLD analysis project Ga0123352, IMG submission 89700) | Labiotermes labralis P1 segment gut microbial communities from Petit-Saut dam, French Guiana - Lab288 P1 | ecosystem: Host-associated > Arthropoda: Insects > Digestive system > Gut ... | reverse complement strand
AGACTGTACTAAACAGCACAAATTAACTACAGCAGACTGTACTAAACAGCACAAATTAACTACAGCAGACTGTACTAAACAGCACAAATTAACTACAGCAGACTGTACTAAACAGCACAAATTCTGTTTAAAATTACACGAATAAATTATTCTAGAATGTGAATTGCTGAATGAGATACAGACGTGATATGAATATAAACCGCTTGGTGTTATGGACAAAATAATTAACAGCTATACTGGAATACAGGGAAATTGAACATTAAAGAGTTTCGGCCTACTGGCAACATTCTGATATAATGAAATATAATAGCAAATAAACATGACGAGCAATGTACGTAGTATGACGTAATAATGGTGTACAATTGTTTAACCACTGTTGCCGTTGAAAAGCAATAAGTATTACATATTGTGCGTCTATATTCTAGCCTTAGTTATCCGGCATGCACATCGTACCTTTTCTGCGCAGCATTGTGTTTTCACCTATGGCCTGTCTGGCTCTACAATATTTTTCCACATTTCTCTCATAAACGGCATGATTTTCAGATGGAAAACGCTCAACATAAAATGTGTGCTTTGATTTTCTCTACGAATCCTGTCTGAAAAATTTCTCATTCTCAGAAGAAATCAGCGAGACATTATGATAAATGAACATACGTCTTCATACAAAATACCCGTTATTCTTGTCAGATTTTAATGAAACTTGAATTGCTAGACACATTTTCGAAATATTCTCAATACGAAATTTAATTAAAATCCGTCCAGTGGGAGCCGAGTTGTTCCATGAGCACAGATTGACAGGCGGACAGATGGAGACGTGACAAAGCTAATTGTCACTTTTCACAATTTAGCGAACACGCCTAAAGAGGAATTCTGTCACACTGCAACTAACGTACCGAGTCACATCGAAACAGAAACAAAGTCACCTCACATACGGTGGCATATCCTCTAGATTAAGAATCTGAGAGAAGGGATTCAGGGTGGAATTTAGGAAGCCATCTTTTTTTATTAAACCCGTCAATATGTCACATTTAGATAATGAAAATTTATAATCAAGCCGCAAGGTTCAATTACTTCTTGGACTAATGTGGTAGACTCGTGTGTGGAAGGTTACAGGATTGAATCATCGTGGAAAAAATTGTAACTGCTTGCAGTTTTTAATATGTTACGGACTATCGCTACTGTTACTATTATCATTATTTTATTCCATTACTATTATTATTGTGACTTCATTACATTACTATTATGGTTTATTATTATTATCATCATCATCATCATCATCAGACCCCGAATGTCCCCCCCTTTTTGTGGGGGGGGGGGGGGGGGGCTTGCGTGCCTCAATAACCTTACGGGCTACGAAGGGCGGTAACTATATGTTCCTGGCAGGGCCTCCCAAGCCGGACAGGCCGTAAGAGAGAAGCCAGACTGAGAGACAAACTGGTCCTCCAAGAATGGGGGTTTTGCGGACGGGCTGGTAACCCTCCCAAGGAAAATAAAATACTCATAAGCAGAGACGCACAGCCTCGGATATCCGCGGATCAAATGACAGAAAGGATGGCAACGCGTCGATGCCGGAACAGGTCAACGACCTAATACGCGGAGGAAGATTATTATTATTATTATTATTATATTTGTTAAAGTACTTATTACTTGAGAACAGTTTCACTTATTAAAGGTCTGCCAACCACAACCTACAAATTTCGCTTAGTCGCCACATTTCTAACTGCTGATTTATAACAATATAATTTTATGTAGGCATTTTTACGGCCTATTTCCAAAATAGCCCTGGCCTAAACAATTCTTTGAAGATCATCAACAAATCACGAGCTAAACGAAGATGCACTTTATATGCAGCCACAGTTTTGTTGATCCACGTACTTTATAAAATGACATCGTGAAACGTTGTACAATTGTCAAGACTCATTACCTTGAAGACTACATTAAGCTGCGTTACTGCAACTATCAACTCACAAGGTCGCGCCTTCACCATGTTGGTATTACAGGTTGTAGAAAACGAAAGGTTGTGACCCTCGAGTTACGTACTATGGCTCTCATCTAAAAAAAATCTTTATAATAAGTTAATTACTTCAAAGTCTGAAACGTGAAAACAGAAATGGACTATAGAAATACCACAGAAAGACGGAGCATGATGCTCTCATAAGGATAAAAAGCTTCTGTCGTACTAAAACCCGTTCACTAGACACCAAAATAAGCAGCCATATTTGTCCTATAAATGACGTATTAACAATTAAGCTGCACACTTCCACGGACAGAGCTCCGATGTCTACACTCACGCGCCAATGTACACTGAGAACATAAACACTTACATATCTCACAATGTGCCGGTCCCAGTGGCCGCGCGGTCTAAGGCGTAGGTATGCGACCACTCGCCTGCTGAGACTGCGGGTTCGAATCCTGCCGGGGGCATGGATATTTCTCTGTTGTGAGTGTTGTGTGTTGTCAAGTACAGGTCTCTGTGAAGGGTCGATCACTCGTCAGGAGTCCTACGGACTGTGGTGCGTCGTTGTGTGGGATCTAGAAACCTCAAGAATGAGGAGGCTATGGCCCGTTTTGGGCCGCAGCGCCACAGCATATCCTCCTATTTTTATTATCCGTGAAAGTGCAGTGTAGTGTACGTCCTGTTTTAATGCTGTTAGCTATAAACATAATGATTCAAAAGTCACGTTACCCCAATGGAAAATTATAAGCACTTATTAACATAAATCATATTTCATGCAGTCTGTACATTTTACAATGCAAGAAAGAACTCCTTAGAAGATAATCTTCCATGACCAAAATAGCTGTTCAAAGTGAGCCTCTCCTGCAACAATGCAAGCTAGAACGGTCTTTATGATTGAAGAACCTGCACTCATGTCTGAAGGAAATGAGTATTAAAATTCAAAAGGGATAAAACTGATAAAGAACGCGATATTGAAAGTATGCGTACTGTAGATTTGAACAGTTATATCTGCACAAAATTTTGGATTATTTCCATACACGTTTATAAAATACAAAGCTCATACTTTTCTGACGCTCAGCTACTTGGTCACTAAGATACATAAAACAACGTTGGCCAATTTGACACTAAATGCGCTTACTAACCTTATGGATAAAACGTAATTTGGATTCATATCAGAACTGACTACCACACAACAGACAACTTGGTTTAGTTGAAACAGCCATGATACACTACACTTTATAATAGGTACTGTTAATGAAACAAGGGGCCTATTAATGTTTTTCGCCCTTTTCATAAGTCAGTAATGACACTTCCCTGTCGATCAGAAATAATTTTAATGTCATCTCCTCGAGATTACGGCGTTGAACGAATGTGCGGGCTTAACATTACATAAAAATTTACGTTGTCTAATTAGCAGTGAACAAAACTTTCACTTTGTACTACTCCAATAAAATGGACGACAAGTGTAAACTGAACTGTATGACTCTGGATTTCTCTAGAGACATCCAAGAAATCATCTAACTTAAGAGCAATGTACGACACACACTTACATACCGCTGCAGGCGAGGTTACCTTAACTTTCTGGCTAGAAACGAGGGCTACACACTCTGGAACATTAAGCATGTATGAAATGTCACATTCTGTTTTACCACATTATGTTGATACATACACATTTATTCCAAAAATTCAATATGAAAAAATAGAAATAAAAATAAAAACATAAAAATAAGAACATAAAATAGCATAAAAACGTGAAAACACTTTCACGGATACATTTTTAGAGACCATGGACTGACTGAATACAGTTCTACGTCCTATGTGGTATTAGGATTTAATTTTCCAAAAGAATTACATGTTTTAAAATACATCAATCACAGCTGATCCTCCAGCGCATGCGAGTGGTCTTTCTGTTAACGCTTTCAATGTTCCTCGTCCACTGTCTTGTTTCGTCATTAAACACACACATACACACAAACATAAGCGCGCGCGCGCACACAAACACACACACAGTGAATGTTGTATGTTTTATTTTTCCATTACAGCTAGTTATGGCCGGGTGGATTTAGTTTAAATTAAATCACTGGGCAGTTCAGTGTATTGTAACAGAACGTGACATGGAAAGTGAACAAAACACGATAATTAAATCGGGGAATTCAGAGCTCTGATCGCGTGTGTATAAATTAGGACCCAATAGTCATGAATAACCCACTCGTTACATCCGCGAAGTCAATAAGATCGATATATAGACGCTGCTGTATCTTATATAAAGGTTTGGGTGCAACAAGTAAATTGTGAGTTTCACATTCCGGTTGTCAATTCATGTTTTTTTCTGGTTTATTTTTGGACTCCGTTCCTATCCCACGCTAAAAAGCGTCGAAAGGTAGGATTACTGATGAATGACGAATGTTAAATCGTATTGAATTTTAAAGGGTTTGCCTGTGCCTTATCGGGTTAATATCCCGGTACTTATCTCGAAGGACTATGAAAAGGCACAAATGAAAGTAAGAATAGCCGGAGTCTCTACCGATCTGAAGCGTCTACCTTCTGAGAAGTCTACAGCATCACAGTGTACAAATGTGCTTGGTTTCAACTGTCACAGTAGATTTCTGACCACCGATCTGCGGCTCTATAAGATGACTGAAAGTACATACGTGGGTGAATGAATACGTGAATTACGGCCGAAAAATGTGTGATGGAACGTCCAGTGGGCGACGGGGCGACACCTGGAGTTAGTAACCCAGACGGTATATGCACAGTAAAGTGGTGTCACACAGCAGAAGGGCGGATTTGCTTGCACTCTGAACTTTATATCGGTTGCAGCAGTGTGTCGATATTCTATCACAGTCTCCGACGCGTTTTCTTCGTTGACAGTGGACACAATATCGACCAGACATGGTGGACAGTGTTTCAGTTAGGAGTTCCACAGCACAGAGAACAACGTGCAGGTATTATACACAGTGCGATCCATAAGTTTTAGGATTTTTTTTTTAAATAACAGAACTAGAGCGATCTGTCAGCGAACCAGCTAAGTACTATCAACCAACATCCGTTCTCACACCGAGTTTCGTTTGTTTATCTTCGACAGTGTACGAGTTATAACTTGTATTGTAAAGTTAGTTTTCTTTATACGTCATGGATGGCGGAAATGAACAAAGAGTTGCCATAAAATGTTGTTTCGAAATGGGTCTATCTGCGACAGAAACACTAGTACTGGTGCAAAAGGCTTATGGTAATGAGGATCTGAACTGTTCAAACGTTTTTAGGCGGTATTCTCAATTTCGAGATGGCAGGGAGCTGGTAGAAGATGACGAGAGATGTGGCCGTCCAAAATCGGCTCGAACTGAGGTAAACATTGCTGCTGTTGCTGATTTGGTCAAACAATGACCGTCGAATCGCATCAAGAATGATAGCAGAATCTTTGAACATCCCCCAGAACTGTAGTTCTTCGGATTCTGAAAGAAGGTTTGGGAAAGAGAAAGTTGTGTGCACGTTTTATTCCACACTCCTTAACACCTGAACAAAGGGAAGATCGAGTCAAATCTTGCCAAGACATTATCGTGACGGCCGATGCAGATAAAAATTTTTGTAACAAAATTATTACGGGAGATGAGATCTTGTGTTTTGCCTGTGACCCCGAAACAAAGCGACAGAGTTCTGAATGGGTTGGTGAGACATCCCCTCGGCCCAAGAAACTGACATTCCAAAGGTCCCGCATCAAGATCATGTTGATAATTTTTTTCGACTCTCAAGGCGCAGTGCACAGGGAAAAACAGTAAATGCAGAACTTTATGAAATAGTAACGGATCGTCTTCTGAAGCGCATTCAGCGGGTTCGTCCAGCTGCGTTCTGCTGTCGAGATTTTTTCTTGTTACGCACGATAATGCGCCGCCCACAAAGCTGCAAGTATTTGCCAATTTTTTACCCCAAACAATGTTACACCCTTTATCACCCCTCCGTACTCTGCAGATTTATATCCTCCAGGCTATTTTTTGTTCTCCAAGTTGAAAATGAAGTTAAAAGGACTCCAATTTACGAATGTTCCTGAGATCCAAGACGCCGTAACTGATGAATTAAAGAAGGTACAAAAAGAGGAATTTTCGGCAGCTTTACAGAAACTGTATGACAAAGCAAAAGTCTGTATATACGCCAATGGAGCTTATTTTGAATAAAAAAGTATGTGTCTTCGTCATGTGTCTTCGACTTTTAAAAAAATCAGTCCTAAAACTTTTGGACCGCACTGTGTTCACCAACGTATCATGCTTACCGACACAACAATACAAAATATAACGAAGTCCCGATAATCTGAACGTCGGGGGATCTCCTAATCTGGATGTCGGTCCTAGTGGACCATCGGATAATTAACGAGAAATATAGGCCAAATCATAAAATTTAGTCTATGCCCTACAACATATAGGAAGGTACTGCGTCTATATAATTGGCTTCTGTTATTTTCACGTTTCAGAGTAATCAATCTTCTCTCTATCACATTATTAGACTGCAGGGCAGTTATGCCTCCAGAGACGCTACAAATTGAAAAATATACAATTTAGAGCTCTAAACAGTCTGACGAATTCCACGAGCAATTTATTTGAAAAAAGTCAGAATTAGACATGCTTAACTACACTGTGTCAATTAAATTTGGAAAACAGAGCAAGAAGACAATAAATAAACACGGGATACAAGCTAACGGTTGGTTTCGCGTTTCTATAAAAGAGAAATTCAGGAATTTCATACGGACACAAAACGTATTCTTAAGAAAATATAGTGAGGATAGAAATGAAAGTTCATAGACCACGGTCAAGTACAGTATTATAACACAAGTAATAAATCATGAACAGCACAATGGAGATAACTGGGACGTCCAGCAGAAAGGCCTAAACGGCGAAATCTAAGAGCGAGTAAAGCAACATTTTAACCTACCGGCACGACGATACTAGACAACGGTAAGTACGTTTCGACCTGCATTACGTTAGATATTCATACCGCAATAAACACAGAAAACAGCATTCTATACCTAAAGCCTTGTTTCATAGGCTGGACGAGTTGGGTTAAATTCCCAATATAAGTAGGAATTTCTGTCTTTGCCCCAATATCCAGACACAACCTAGCGCCCACCCAGCCTCCCGTGCCTTGGGTACCGAGGGCAAATCTGGTGGAATGTAAAGCTGAATACTTATCTACATCTGGTGCAGGAGATGGGAATAAATGGAGCTGAACTTACACTTCCAATACATCTTAATGTTGTAATATTTAAGCTCAGGGACTTCGCCTCTCTTTACGGAGGAGAATAATGACACACAAAGGAGAATGCCAATTCTTAACCAACGGAACGAATATGAGGTTATCAAGAGACATTCTGCTTTACGCAATTCGTCAAAGCAATTATGTTTCTTACGAAAAGAATAACTTACAATCAATGACGTTTCTAGCCTAACATTCCGACGTCAACGCTCTACAGTAGTTTAATCCTCTACATTATTTTGCGATTGTAAAGAAACTGCAGTTGTTTTGGATGTCTGCACGCGACGCTGCTTCATTACGGGCCATCGCAGCCTCGACACAAGCGCAAGGTCCCATACATAAAGGAAACAGCGCCATATCTGTGAGCGACAATCTTAAAAGACCAAACACTTGTAATTTATACACGTGCAGTTAAAAGCCAAATATTATACTACGTACTACATTCCCTAATTATTAATTTATCGTATCTTAAAGCTTCAAGCATTTAGGACATACGTACTTACTTACTCCATGGTGCAGATTCTTTCTTGAGAAGCTAACTGGTTTGAAGCTAGTCAAGAAATTTCCCGCATTTCACGGAACCCGAAAGTTCATTACCGCACTCACAAGCGTCCGCCAACTGTCTCTACCCTGGGCCAGCCAAATCCAGTCCATATACCCACATCCCACCTCCTGGAGATCCATCCTAATATTATCCACCCATCTACGCCTAGGTCTCCCCAGTGGTCTCTTTTCCTCCGGTTTCCCCACCAAGACCCTATACAGCCCCCTCTCCTCACCCACACGTGCCATATGCTTAGGACATATGTAGCCTGCTGATAAAAGAAAAGCAAATAATGTAACATAAAACAACGAGTGACTAGTTACGTTTTAAAGCGTACACATCATTTATGCATTTTTGAAAGAAATGTGTTTGTTTATAAGAACTGAGGATTTTCGAAGTTGGGTAACACATACCTTCTCTTAGCATTTATATCTTATATTTAACAACTGTGAGGAAAAGAGTGTGTTATGCTCGTTCTAGAGTAATGTGTGATGACAATGAGTGAATAAGACATCTAATGCAGATCTGCGTCACCGAACGACACCTCATTCGTATTCGAATGGTGCCAGATAGCAATGGCAGGGTTAAAGTAATCGTGAGATGAATTCAAAAACGCCGAATCCTTTTTGTCTTCCCACAGATCCGTCCAGGCATGTCATCGTGCATAAAATCCCCTTTGCCACAGAGAACTGAGATCTGTGAAAGGGAAGAAATAAATCTCGAAATGGATGAGTCAAACAGAATGGGCCCTAAATCAGCAGCTCTCAAAACAGGGCCTGTTGCGTACATGCGAAATGTTGTACAGGACTTGCCGGAGAAAATTTTACTGGCAGATCCTTTGCACGACAGGAATTTTTTTAGGCAAGTTGAAAAGCGCAATAATATATAGGATATTTATCTACACGCTTGTCTTAGGTAAATGTTACTGTTGCCGGCTATTAGTTTCATAGTCTAGACATGCAGTTACACTAACGTCACTTCTGCAGGGAAATAACCTTTGTGCAAAGTCCCGAAAAGTGTTAGCTAACCAGGAACAGACCGGAATAAGGAGATGTCTGAAAGGAGAGAAAAAAAGGAAAAAATATTATTGAAGTACATACGCAATTTTAGCTGTGAATTTGGATATAAACGTGGGACAAAACCTTTCGGGTCAATTGCGAAGGAGAATTTTGAAGAGCTCATTTTAAAGTTCGATTATGTTAGACTTTTTCAGTTAAGATATTTTCTTCATCTTTCCTCGACTTTACAAATGGCAGCACTGGAATATATTTCGTTCGAATATTAAGCAAAATTCACATACTAAGAAATATAAAGTTCATCGGCAATATCTCACAGAAATGAAATTAACACAAAAATTTACACGCAACCTATTCTGTAATTTCAAACGAGGAAGGACAGACAAACATTAGCAATTAATATTTTCCACCCAAGTCCCAATTACATTCTAGTCTATAAGATTCAAGCTGATAGAGTTACTGCATCGTAAGGTAACCTATGAAGTGGAAACGTAATCTGTTTATACAAGGAATCAGTCCGTACCGCGCTGTAAACAATTCCCGCCACGGTTTTAAAAACCAATCAGTTAATGCAGTAAAAAGCAAAAGTCGCTGTCTTTTCTGAGATCCGTACAAAACACTGAACGAGCACCATGTAGAATTTTTTAGTATTAAACCTGGTGGTACGTAAAGAAACAGCTAGGTTAATATAAATTCCTCCGTTGGCAAAGCCAAGTATGTCCAAACTTCGTATAAAATAATGAATTGCATGTCGCCGTATGTGGTCATACTTATGTTGAAAATTAAATATGATGAGATCTTGATTAATCTTCTATGCTCTATTACACATATACTTATTTTTGCTACGACAATTTTTTATTCCTGTTTGATTTAAGGAAGCTTCAATTACATATTTCAAACAAGCCTCAAGAACAGAATCACTCGGGAACAACGAAATGGAAAGGATGAGGAACAAGTGGTTCTGGTTTAATATATCCTACTATCCCAGTAGCTGTAAGGCAGTAGTGACGAACAGAACAAAAAACCTGTCATGAGTTTTGATTTCCGGACCGGGAATTGAGCCCAAATCCTCCGGCATACGAAGCAGGGCCTTTGCTGATTTATTAAGACGTATCGTCGCAAGTTGACACATACATGTTTTATGAGAAGTGTGTTTGTGTTTTGATCAGATGGTCAAATTAGGAGTAAATTTCAACCAGTAATTCTCAGTACACACCTACCACAACCAATGCAGTATTAAGGGAATCTGTTGAATGATTTAGGAGATGAAATATGTGGACGGACAGACATGGCCTCAAAAAAAAATCCGTTTCTTATACTTCGTCCAGCTGACTCAAAGCTGAGAACAACTGTCGCTAGAAATGTTGTATTATCCAAACCGGGAGAGCAGTATTTCAATAGTACGACAATTGAAAAAAGAAATTAGCCAGTTACAATGTGACAAAAATGTAAAGTTTTATCTTGTTATTGCCTCATTCCGACCACACAAATACCACAGCCCTAATATGTAAATGATAGGCCTATTGAAAAACAGCTTCATACAGCAGACGATGGTTGAAGAAATTAAGCACGTAAATATAAACCTTAACGCTCCTTACGTGAGTAAAACTGATGATTCCACGTACTTTAAATTCATTCCATGTGCTGCTATTACTCATAAAGAAAACATCACTATAGAGAATACGTATTATTGCAAGGAACCTAACTGTCAAAGGATAAAACGAATAGACGATCGCTTCGTTTCTATCCTTTTTACATTATGAAATACCTGTGGTTTTGACATTGCTCTGACGTCATTGGGATTGTAGCAAATACCTTCACAACAGTACAAATCAAATTTTTTGAATGAGATAGGGATAAGAAAGGAGCTTTAAATTAAATTCATTGCATGAGAGAAAGGGTTGGAGTAACAGGAGTGAATATAAGAGAATACAGAAAACCAGACACAGAATGCGCTCAAGGTAGTTTTACATCTTTCAGTAGGCCGTAAGTATATGGTCACAGATTTGGTACTGTAATAACTGCACACGTCTGTCCGATGATAGTGGTGTAAGTCGCAGGAAATTGGTACATACTGTATGTTCACTTACAAGCACAGTCTTGCAGAATGTTATAACTTTTACGTGTATCGTCAGCTTTGATTTAAATTACAAACTAATATCCATATAATGTAACAAAAGATTATAAAGACATCGGTCTGTTGTATCTAAGGTGCACTAAGATTCAGTATGAACAGTACTTATCGCCATCAAACCGAAAGTTACAGCAAATTTTCTTACGACCGCCACATTATTCTTCGACATTCTACCAAACCATTTGCTTAATGCACGCTGTGGGTTCCCCCAAGCACTATTACCACACATCACGGTACCTGAAGGAAGCGGCGAAAGTGTCGGTGCCTCCTCAAATATTGTTTTTAATGACTGGAGGGAATTAAGAATAACGGCCTTGAAGTATCCTCCAAGAGCAGAAACTTTGCAACAAGAACCATGACAGTCACGCAACTGCTTCAAAACTGTAAACGGGGGCACTCAGACGCACTCAAGGAGTAGGGAATGTAAGCGTAACATTACGTTTGCAGGAAAAAGAGTACGTACACAACTGCAAACACAGTGTTACTCTGTCGTCAAAAGAGCCTCGTTTTGTAGAACCGGGACTACAAAGATTCGAGATGATTTTGTTATTAAAGTAGCTGCGTTAAAAAAAATGAAGATTTCTAAGAACATGTACTTCCATTATAGTGGGCCCGGTAACTCAGCTGGTATAGCGACTGGCTACGGGCTGGACGGTTCGGGAATTGAATCCCGGTGGGGACTAGATTTTCCGTACCTGTCCAGACCGGCACTGAGGCCCAGCCAGCCTCCTGTAAAATGGGTACCGGGTCTTTCCCGGTGGTAGAGGCGGCCGGAGCGTGGGGCTGACCCCCACCCACGTCTAGTGCCGAGGTCCTAGAAAGTGTAGAGCTACACCTCTACTCACCCTAAGGGCCTTCGTGGCCTATAAAAACCTACTTAACTGCTTCCATTATAGCAAGTTTTATATAATAACAGCGTAGGATACCTAAATTACGTGCAGCAGTATGTATTGACTCTGAATAGAGTGAGAAGTACATAGCACTTAAAGCGTCGTTAAATATATCACAAACTAGCTTTTATATTTAGTAAAATAATGCACATTGCAAAGTTGTTTCTGTTTCCAGCAGAGCTGTACAGCAAGTCATTGTTGGAGTACAGTATTAAAATACGGGCACTTGAACACTAAAATATAAAGCAATGGAGCAGCACACGTTTCCAGCCCTCAGCTGCAATAACAAACTGCTCTATCCAAGGTGTAAAATTGATCAGAAGCCAGTTTCGTAAGAATTCTTCGCTTAAAAAATAATGTGTATGTTTCCCTGACTTAGCCGTCCACACTCCCTTCTTTTAAGTAAAGTAAAGAAAAGAAACAAGACACAAAGCATGTATTTAGAAACAATTCCTTTCCTTATTTGATAAGATAATAGCTCAATTAAATTCTTCTGAGATTTAGTTGCTCTGTCAGTTAATAAATATGACACTTGAACCCCATCAAAACGGCTGTTAGAATCTCCAGTCTAACAACATTCGATTAATTTCTATTCACGCCGGTGAAATACATGCAGAAGTAACATGTAAGTTATTTCGAAGGAATTAATACCACTTCACAACAAGTAAAAAAAAAAAAGATAAAATGGCTAGTTCGTGATAAGTAATAAAATTTACGTAACTCGTGACTCAAATTAAGAACATTTAATGGCGAAACCCTGAGTGAAGCATCTCTTGTGACAAGTTGATAATTACTGAGTTGCTTAAGAAATTCCCTGACAGTAAAATCTAATTTAAATTTTCAAAATGCATGTTAATATGACTATATATTAGTACGATTATATGTTACTATGACTAATATGAATGTGATAACCGGATCTGCGTCTAGAACATACAGAGCTTTTACAGCTAAAATTCAGTACGCAATTCTTATTTACCCTGCCCATTGCGCATGTTTAGAGTGCTATAAGCGAACTAAATTAATAACACGTACAAAATACACTCTTGAAGTTACGTACAGTGAGGAACACTGTCAATAGAGGCTTTAAAAAGTACAAAAAGCAAAACACTAGCAGTAAAACCAGCTTACAGACCCTAAAAAGATAGCAAAGTATAGGATTAATGACGTCATTAAACATGCTAGAATTTAGTACATAGCACTTTTATTTTATTATTTCCTGTGTAAAATTTAAAGTTTAAAGTATATAAAAAAAAGCAGCTACCGTATAATTTTAACTGGGATTTTGCACAGCGCAGAACTCTCTCATCTACACACAATAGGTAGACCTAAAGCATCACAAAACGCTAGAATATGTCTGAGCATGAGGTACAAAAGGTAACAAGAGAGCTGTAAGACTTCTATAACAGGGTAATTTAAATTTACTCCAAACAATAACAGCAGCATTTTCTATTCAAGTCAGTAAACGTTTACAAATTTCAGCACCGCCTTTCGCAGAAGCCAGACTTGCAGATTACAACTTAAGCTTTAGTCATAGCTAGGCACCTAATAATATTAATCATACTTCTAGATGGTGTTTGAATATTTATAGTAATATAAAAACGGGGCGTTTGAATTGCCAATAAGGAGGCTACGTAGAGTTACGTTTCATATTTTATTTTCGATACAATTATCCGCATGGATAGCAAATAAAAAAGTACAGTTAATAGGCTTAAGGCTAGGCTGTTAGATAAGGCACAACTTTAGACAGAGATCTACGAATTTGATCTTGGATATTGTTCTCTATTCCTTATGTCAGTTTACTGTAGGTTCGCAACAAATACACGCGCCATTCTTCATCATGCTCCCTGAATATTGCTGGAGTTAATTCTGGGTAAATGTTCGAAAATGAGGGTAATAGTGGTTTCGCTGCCTTCGCTAATGACGAAACAAAACACTCCAGCTGGCGCTGTATTACTCAACCTCATTCCCGTGAAATCTGAAATAGGGCCCATCTTCATGGGGCAGAAACAGAAGTAAAGCCATTGCTAAATGCCCATGCATGTGTGCGACACGAACGCTAATGGAGCAGCAAGGTAGAGCAACAAATGCCCCATTTGTATGGAACAACAGAGCTGCCTGCAGCACCTAATTGTAAAGAAGGACACACTAATTGAGTTTACGTACCAACACTAACAAACTTTGGAACCAAAGAGTAACACTGAAAGACGTTGGACCGGGGGGGGGGGGGCCCGAAAGGGTAGGGGGAGGCTACCGGGCTGCAGCCCCGCAAATCGAAATTTTAAAAACCTAGATTTAGATTTTTTAGACACAATGATGCCAAAAGTTTTTAGTGATTTACCATTGAGCTGAAATCAGCCGCTGAAATCGGTTGATAAGTGGTACATTAGAGATTTGAAAAATGATGTAAAATGCTTGGCAAGTCTTGAACGAAATTTAAAAAACCAAGATTAGAACATGTGATTTAAATTAGGTGAGCGAGACAAGGAACATGTAGTTATATTTGTAGGTATATAACTAGAGTTGCAAACAGCGTTACGTTACACTTATACATTTGACATGATTTTTAGAACATGATTTTTAAAAATTAAACACAAATTATTCATAATCTCTGGATCAGCCCCCTCCACACCCAATAAAAATTACTGGGTACGCACCTTGTCGTAGTGGCAGCCCAAGTTACGCATTTGTTACTTGGCACAAACGATATCAAATCGTCTGTAATGAAAACCTCCAGGTGGGACAGAAAGCCTTGCTAGGGCTATCATAATGAAATAATATCTCGAAATTGTTTTTGAAAATAATATAATTCATGTTACGGCACATTTGAGTGGACTGCGCGCAAAAAAAACAACGTAAAATCTCTCTTCACCTCTTTGTGTCCGCTGGCAATAACCAAGCACTTGCGACCAAAGCGTGAAATATTGTAAAAAGAATCGTTCCTATAACAGAAACAGGCTAAAACGTTTATACGGAATTACTTGTGTTAACAATTAGAAACGTAAAGTCAACGCCAAAGTGTGAAGTTAGGGATAGAAAGTTCCACATGAAAATTGTAACTGCCTACTGACGCGTATCTAGTTTTTGGAACCAGCTCTGCGCGGATTTAGGTAACAGTGAGATTCGAAATGCTTTCCCTCCATAACATTTAGTTGCTTTATCTCTTTGCTAAATGAAGAACAAATTGTTTACTGGAACTGCACAGAAAATAAAATCTCCAAAACAGAATTTTTTACTATTAATGGTGTTGTGGAATTCAGCGTTGTGAGCAAGAAGCGAATAATTTTACGGTAAGGCTCTGTTTTGAGCTGTCCACCGTTCGCATCTTCAAGACACTCTCTCATATCGAACTTCAACTTCTGACAGCGTCAGGAAATAGATTTGCTAGACAAAGATTTCTTTTTTTCACATTTACATTAGTAATGAAGTTTAAATTAAGTTGCTTATATCTTATGCGTATTGGAACGTTCATCATCTTGATATTTGAATAAAGGTTGACCAACTAGATGACACTTGCTTTATTATATATTGCTCAACATGTTTCAGACGTTAATACGTCCATCTTCAGGAGCTAGCGAGTACTTGTTGTGTT
>Ga0123352_10009283_pt1 | contig 15373 bp, 12 predicted proteins | sample TergutLab28metaG_FD_89700 | JGI IMG/M metagenome (GOLD analysis project Ga0123352, IMG submission 89700) | Labiotermes labralis P1 segment gut microbial communities from Petit-Saut dam, French Guiana - Lab288 P1 | ecosystem: Host-associated > Arthropoda: Insects > Digestive system > Gut ... | reverse complement strand
TGTTTTTTTGAGTTTGATTGTCTGTGTTTTTTTTGTATTTTGTAATATATTAATATATTTTTTCTTTTTTTCTTTTGTATATATTATATATATATATATATATATATATATATATATATATATATATATGTATGTGTGTATGCAAGCACACACATGCACACACATGCTTGTACACCAAAACGACATTATCATGCACAGTACGGTGCTTCCCACTGAGAAGTTCTTAGATGTAAAGTTTTCCCACACAAGAAGTTAGAATTTTGAAATCCTAGTGAAACACTCCTAATAATAATGTTAAATTTTCCTGCATTTGAAGTTTTCATGTAAAACATTCTCTTGCTTTAGAAGTTTTTTTTTATTTTTTTTATTTTTTTATTTTTTTATGTGAAAGTGTCCCATGGAGAAAGTTCAGAAGACTTTACAATCATTATTCATTCCCTTATGGTCAAACTGTGCCATGGTTGTTAGGCAGCTGTGGACCACATCATTGCTTGTGTGTGATCTGTTGGGTGTTAATTTCTCATACGTGGTTTTTGTTTTTAAGTTGTTAGTAATGGAAGCATATCAGAGATATGATGCAGCAAAATTTGAATTTAAAGTGCAGTTTTCTTGCAGTGGGTGATAATGTGTTGAGATTAAATGAGAACTGAAGAAGACCTGTGTAATGAAAGTATTGAGGTGGAGCAAACAAGTGAGGGAAATGATGAAAATGTACCTGTACCAACAACAAATGATTTCGGGCTTCTGTCTTTAGGTTGTCCATTATGACTTATATTTTATGAATTTGAATTTTGCGTGATAAAACTGTGCATTCATGTTGCCATTATAAGTACAGTCATGAGCTTTACAATTTAAATATTATGAAGCAATTGTTTGGGATCAAAATACTTGTTGGATTCAAAAAATAAACAAAACTTTTACACTCCATTATAAAAAAAATTTTCCTTTTAGGAAGTTCTGTTTTACTGGTCTGTTGTGAAACCTGTTATGCAGGAAACACAGGATTTGTCTCCGGTGTGGAAATCTTTTGTGTAATATTTGTCCATAGCATTACAGGCTCATTTTATTTTACATCCACTTTTTTGTAATTTTGTAACATATTTTCTGTAGAAAGTATCTGCCATTGTGATTATTTCACATGGATTTTGATGGGAAAAAGTATCATTAAATTGAAAGATTTCAGGCTTCTGCCATGGTGTAGTTGTCTTTACTGTTATAGGATATTATTCAATGTGGATTGGTCAAGAGTTGAAGACTACTCTGCTTTTGAAAATGGACCAACAGCCTATCCCAAAAGTAACTGACAACCAACCAATGTTGCATAACACCCCAGAAGAGTGGAGACGTAATGTGAAATCACTTAATAGTTTTTCTTATTGCTTCATAAGATCAAATGTAAGAAGAGGCTGAGAGCCAATTAAATTTGGGGAATGCCTACACCATTCAGTCTGGAGTGTTTTCCCATATTCTTTCTAAAAATACAATATATAAGGCATACAAAACTGAAATTTTGTTTTGTTTTTTTGTGGGCGTGAAACTTGGTCTCTGACTTGAAAGGAAGAACTTAAGCTGAAGGTGTTCGAGAGGGCCTGAGGAAGATGTGTGGGTCAAAGAAGGCGGTAGAAATACAAGGAAGGGGTAGACTTCCTAATGAGCGGCTTTATGATTTGTACTTTTCACAAAATGTTATTTTGGTGATAAAATCAAGGATGGTGAGATGGGCAGGAGAAGAGAAATACACGGTTTTGATGAGGAAACCTGAAGGAAAGAGACCACTTGGAAGACCTGGGTGTAGATGGTATTAAAATTGGTCTGAAAGAAACAGAATGAGATGGCATGGGCTGGTTTTATGTAGCTCAGCATTGGGACCCTGGTGGGCTGTTGTGAAGACGGGAATGAACGTTCGGATTCCATAGTGGGAAATTTCTTGACCCTGAGGTACTACTGGCTTCTCGAGGACTGCTGCTTGCAGTCAGCCTGCAGTCTAGTGAGATCGCCCCCGGGCATATCTAGGCACATGTTATTAGCTTTGCAACATCAAGGCTGTTCCCGGCAGTGCAGTTACCTTGCGCAAAAGTAAATCGATTTTTGGCACAAATTAATTCTGAATTTGCATTGCGCTGCTTCCTTATTTACCAGTTTATGTCCTTTAAGAATTTTCGTCCAATTCGACTTAGGACAGGGTGACAAATTGTTTTTAAGATGTATGCGGTTACCGGTGTGTGTGAAGGTTAAACAGTATTTGTTAATGATGTTAAATTGTCTCTCATGTGATAAGAGTGGGGATATTGTAATATATCGTGCACTATGGCAAGTATTTTTTTTAAACATCAGCCACATCAGATGGCCTTCAATAATTGGCTATTGATCAAGTGGCGCGAAAGTGCACTCCCGTAATACCATCAATGACGCATGCGCAGAAGGGGACATTTTGCACATTCGCGTTTGTGTTTATGTTTGTGTAGTGGTGCGGTATATGATTTCAAGACAGGTTTGTAACTAAAATGGGCTGACTGTGTGACTCTGAAGATTATTTGAAGTAACTTCTCACACTCGTTCATTTGTTTTCAGATAATGAGTGAGGAAAGCCATCCAAGAACCTTGTAAGTAGTTATTTCCATTGCATTGTAGTCTGCTACCGAGTGCTGATTGCTGTCAGTGCGGTTTAATATGCAAACTTAATATGTAGCAGAAGGTGTGCTGATGAAATTAAAAACGTGTGCTCTCTCTCTCTCTAGGTATGTCGGGAATTTGGATACTTCGGTATCCGAAGATCTTGTCTGTGCCTTGTTTTCTCAGATCGGCCCTGTCAAAGGCTGCAAGATCATCAGAGAGGTAAGAGAACTGTATGCATTCATTGCTTCTTTTTAGTGATCACTATTTTTTGTAACTGATGATTGAGAGTTAGTGCCATATAAGAATCACATTATATCGTTCTAAGAACAGGTAAGTTCAAAAGTTGCCGATTAAGTGATTCAGGCTGTTGAAGTGCATGTTAGTGAATGATTCGTTTCTGAGTAGAATTACACGTGCGTTAATTTTATGTACTGTTTCATTGTATGGAAGTTTTTCATTTTTGATGGATCAGTATTGTATAACAAGGTTAGGACTTATGTACTGAGATGAGACTGGATGTTTGGCAAGAATGTCTATACATTCTTACGTTAATGAAGTAGGATTCCTTTTTCTTTTCGTTTGGTTCATACTCTTAAATGCCACCTTGATGAATTCTTTTTCCCATTGTTACATTTTCTTGAGTTATGAATGGGACACGGTTTAAAAAGACAGGTCTCTGTGTGAGATTTGCAGGATCTCGGAGCATTATTTCTGAATATCAGTGTCTTATGTGATGTGATGCTATGTCATTGGGTGAGTAGTTTGCATCATTTGAATGATCATACTGCTTTGATCTTTAGGGTCAACCAGCTGGCTTCTTGGATTGCTTGATCCTAACATGAAGGCATTGTGTTCTTTCAAAGTGCCAGAATTTACTTTCCAGTCACATAGTGTTACATCCAGGGAGAATTCATTCTTCAGTTTTCTGTGGATTTGGACTTGCAGAATGGAGTGGTTAAGTGTAGAGTATGATTTGTTTATAATGCCACACTTGGTTCTCAGTCAAACATTGTTGGTTATGGGTTGGGTTAGATGTGGCCTGGTGTTGTGTGGTGAAGTTAGGTTAGGTTAGTTCAGTACTCTACATTGTAACAGAAAGTCTATTATAGAAATGTGGGTGCTGCACCATGTACACTTTAATTGTAGGGAAGTTTTGGCTTTGTGATACAAATGCTAAGTTTCTGGCCTGAGGGTTTTAGTTGTTTCAGGTAATTGTCATCCATTATCATGATCTGACGGAACATTTAGTTATTGCATTGTTTTGTTATATGTTTCATCATGTCTTGTTCAAAGTTGTGATTGGATGGGTATAGAATTGATGCAGGATATACTGTGGTTATAGCAGTACATGAAATTTTATGGTATGGAGCATAACACAATAAAAAATTTACATGGACTATGCAGATACAAAATATGGACACCATGAGAATGCAACATAAGGTAATAATATGTGATAGAATATATATTGACTATAAAGAAGAATATAACACTTCACTGTACAATTACAAAATAATATAGCACTGTGCAATATAACATAATATGATAGAAGGTAATAATAGGGAATTTGATGGTCTTTTATTAGGGGGTGGGGGTTTTTGAGATGGCGTATGAATTCAAAGGAACACCATCAAGTAATGAATAATCACTGTGAAAACCTGAAAACACATAATAAAGCATCATAGAACCTAGTGTTGGTAAAATCAGCATTCGTGACCTTGTCTGTTGAATAGGAACAATCTACTTCTTATAAGAAGCTCTTTCAGGTACTTTTTGAAGAGGAAGTTGTTTTTGTTTTATGTATGCAGGTAATTTGATATAGAAATTAAAGCTATTTTACATTGAAAATGTGTCTCACTGATACACGCAATGTCATATGTATTGCTTATTTCACATTTTTGTTTCTTAATAATTTCAGTTCTGTCCCACATGTAGGGTCTGTGTGTATTTTGGAATCTGTCAAAAAATCTGAATTGGCATACTGTTCAAACTAACTAAATGTTTCATGGAACATTCAAAGATAATCTCATGCACTCCATGCACAAACAATTGTTAGTTTATTTTGACTATGTCAAATTGCATACACCCATTACCTGTCGGCATATATACAGTATGTCAGCAAAGTAATGTATGCTTGCTGATAAACTGTATTTAATATATAAACTCCCCAGCTACTATCTTTTGTTGTTATACTGCTGCACATTGTAGATCAGTCAACTATTCCATCTTAATAGTTGCATTAGTTATATTTATTTCACTTTGTGTATTGGTCATATAGATTTGCATCGTTTATTGTTCTGAACATACAATTTAGAATCACACAGTAAGTGTTAGTTGCACTCAATAATACTGTTGTGATTATGTATTATTGTAACACGCTCATTTCATTAAGTAAACAAAGTGTATTTATTTTAAAGTTTTTGTGTCAAATGTTACATCTCTACAGCAACTATGTGGAAAATGTCCTTGGTGTTAAAATGTTGGATAAAGACTGGAAAGGCATGCTCCAGTGGAGTACACATATTTTCCAAGTGCGTTCTTTGTGATTTTATGCACATCATTGATTTTGTTGTACATTATTGCAGATACATATTAATTGTATCTTAGCTAATTACATGGAATAGCATCATAATATATGTTCACTTGTATTTCACTAAATACTTATTACATTGAAATGTTTTATATGAAATCATGGATTCTAATGGCTTCTGTGTTTCATGTTGTTTGTCATTTTTTCGGTACAATGATTTGTGTCGAGAAAACTGGTAAAAGCTTGTCCTCAAAGATGTGGACTGTAGCCATTGTGGTGCATTGCTGTGAATAACAATTATATTTACCTACTATCACATGTGCTGTTGCGCAGATTAGAATATTATTTATTTTTCTTCATGTAACATGTATGTGTTTGGACCCTGTGATGTGCATATGTTTTAGTCTGTGTCTGTGTTACCAGTAGTCATTTCTGTCATAAGACTGCACTACAGGCCTGGCAAACAAGTAGGGGGGAGGTGGGGATAGTTAATATTTTTGTATGTAATTTTGCTTTTTTTATTCTTTGAGAAACTGTTGCTGTATAAAAGTTTACTTATTGCTGATGACATGGACCTGGAAGAAATGTTTGAGACTTGAACCATTCTGTGTGAACAGAGTGTGATTTTTTCGGTCACATTACTGGTGATTTTGGTTTCCTTCTTTTGGTGTAACCAGTTGTATCTAATTTTAAGGAATGAGTGGAAAAAGTATCAAAACAAACCAGTTTCATTTTGCTGTATAAAGTCATTTTAAGTGTAGTGCATAAACATTGTTCACCTTTCATCCCTCACTCCCTACATTTCTTTTTAGAAGTTTGTTGTGCAACAGGTAAATTGCCATCCCCAGCACATTTCTTGATTGCGTGATTAATATGTGCTCGTTTTAGGTGAATCTCATGTTGTCTGTAACTGCCAGACTTTAGAGGAGGCTAAATTGAGGTGAGTGAGATGGTTGTGGCATGTCAGGTTAATTTGGAAGGTTCCAATGTCAAGAACTGTTAAGGGGAAAGCTACAGAAATTTGTCAGTGTGGTAAGGGCACTGAATAGAGTTGCAGAAATGTAAACATTTTTTAATGAAGGCATACTGTAGACAGAGAAGAAAGGTGAATGGTATTATTGTGTTCTGTGGCCAGTAATGATTTTTACACAGCAAAATGCAACTTAATAAATGAGTGACTTCATTTACACAATTGGTGGAATGTTACCTTGAATACAGAATAAAATTATGTACAACTTTTGTTTACCTGTGGAAGCAATCAGATGTTGATAATTGAAGTTTTTTTTTTTTTTTGTTTTTTGTGGGGGGGGGGTTGGCAGAACTTGAAAGTATTATTTGTTCATTTGTTTATACTGTGGGTGCTTGTGTGATTCCTTGTGTATTTTATATGGTTTGACACTTGTGAATATTGTGTTTGGAACAGTCTGTGTCTACGATGCTGGTGCTCATTTATTCAGTGGTGTAATGGATATGTCTGTTTCCTGAATCCAGTGAACAATGACTATTTTGTGGTTGTTGGTTGGCTGATAGGCATTTCCTCTCTGTTCACAGACTCCATGTGTTGGTCTCCATATATTGATTCTGTCGCCCACTTGATACTCAAGTACACAGGTTTGTACACTTCTCTCCTTGCTCTTTTTCTGCATGAAATTCCAAGTGCAGCTGTGAAAGAATATTCTCGCCCTTGGAGGAATATTGATATGGTATACAGGCATACAGGAAGGTACAATTTTATAGTATTTTTTGTGCCCTCATGTCTGTGTCCCTCCAGTGATTGTGAAGTCCCGACTCCTGCTACACTTGTATCTCACATGGCTAGCTCGTCAGTCAGCACATGTGCTTTCCACACACCAGAGATATCAGTAGTAGTAATTTGAACAACTCAGTAGACACATGGAATCAACACAGCTATTTAGATGTTGGCAGAAATTTTGCGTTGAATTGTCAGTGTTGCTTTTCCGACAGATCGGAGTCCAGCAGGAGTACCAGGCCTGAGGACAATTGCTTTATAAAAAGGTATATTTTCTCTTATTTATTTTTCTATTTATTCTTGGATCTACATGAAACATGTAACACTGGGACATAACGACACGGTGTGGTGGTATATATATATTTTTGTTTTGTGTTGTTTTCTAATACACTATTTACATTAGTGTCAAATATTGACAAATTAAAGAAAGTACAATGCAGCCTGCTGATCGGTAAGGACATTTTCCTTAACTTATTAGTATTTACATATGTGTGGTTAAACTCATTTTCTCAAGACTGAGAGTTGGGCTTCTTTTCTACATGGCGAGAGACTTTGTTGCAGACAAGGAGAAAAGTGTACATAGTTGTGTGCTTTATACTGAGAAAATGGGTAGTTGGTTTGGTATGCATCTCTAGAAATAACACAACACATCTCTCAGATTTGGCTTTGTCCTGGTTTTTGGCTGTTTGCATGCAGTAACTTGCTACCCATTTTCTTAGTAGCTGTGATCTTGTGTGCTTTGTCTAGTATTCCTGATATTGAATATGCACTGTTTAGGTCTATGGCATATCTGTTCTTTGTGCTCACATGGACGTGGGCTGATCATGTTCTGCTTGGTAAGGACAGGTGCTTTATTTTTATGTCTGTCTTCTGCTGAGTCATTACTTCCAGGTTCCTTAACTCATGGTCTTGTGCATCACTTTCTTGACTGGGTTGGTAGGTATACTGTATTTATTTTACATTGTTTAGGCTCATGTAGACACTGGTTAAAATACTATGGATTTCTTTTAGGCTGTATTTTCCACCTAAATGATGCTCATGATGTAAATGAAGCTCCATGTGTGTAATATATTACCAGTATGTACAGTTTAATTGTTTTAGATTTAATAAAGACGGACGTAATTACAATTATACCCCGTCATTATGTAACTTGACTTTTGTTACATTGTTTTTTTAGCTACCATTAGTCATGAGATTTCAAACAGTTTGTTCTGTAAAATGTGACAATGTGTGAATAAATGTTTGCACTGTAGCAGGGATTTTAATAGCATTACAAGGCTGTCCTCATAATTTGTCAGTTTTTTTGAACAGTTCTTTTTCTTCTGCCTGAGCAAGCAATGAGTCAATGTCAGCCTTGAGGAAATTAATGCATAGGTAATGGAAGGGAAACAAAAGTGCCCCCCCCCCCATTTTATGTGCATGTATGTAAGAGCTGTTGCTGTTACATACTGTAAGGTTTCGCCCTTTTCTTCTGGGTTCGGGACACTCCTTTCAGGAATTATTTTACTTAAGTATGTAACATATTCCTCCACCTTATTTACTGTATGATGAATGAAAATGAGATATATGAGTGTAATATAAAGAATGACACCTGATCAGGTTTTAACATGTGCGCTGTTGAGATAAAGCTGTAGGGCTACAAGCTGTGTCAGGTGACTGGTAACCTGAGAGAGTTTTATTGCTTTCAATCACCATGAGACCTTCAGATTATATGTGCACTGTTGCTTTCATTTTGCTTATAACTGTGTAGTGGTATTATTTTTTGATAAGAACTGTTGTGTAAACTCAGGATACTCCATCTATTGGATGTGGAAGAATTTAAATTAATGTAGTACCAGCTTTATAGAGGCTCTTAGATAGCTCTGATGTTAAACAGTACACTTCAGAGTGGGGGCGACTGGAATTGTTCCCATCTTCAGGTAAAATGAAATGTTACCTACACTTTGATATCTGTTTAATAAGGCTCCTTCTTACTGGGATTGCTGGCTGCAAGTTGTATTTGTTGAGGGGAAACAGGCTTATTTAATGAAGTGTGAGATGGTAGATATGTATAGTGTGCTGCATGTTTGAAAGTAGTTTGTCAAAGCAATGGCTGGTATGTGTGTGTAAATTGGCATTCATGTGGCCAAATTACTGAAATGTTAAGGTATGTAACAACTTGATTCCTATGTATGTGTGGATGTTTGTAATGCTGGGACTTCCTGTGATCTGAACTATCATAGTTCCTCAGTGATTGGTATGTTGTGGGTTGTCTGCACTTTAATGTATTTATGTGTTAGGATTTGAGTAGGTGTACTGTTTTTGTGTGTAAGTATTTGTGTAGGTGTGTGTGTGGTTCTGCCAGCTCATTTTCTTCTACTTGTTCAGATTTTAAATGAGATTTTGCTACTTATGGTGCATGTTGAGCAAAGGGTTGAAACATTACTGCTGCAAAGCTTTTTTTGGCCAGTGTCTCCTTGGTATTCCTCTAAATATTCACTCTGTGTTTTGTGCTTTCACACTATGGTTGGTCCATTTCGTCATTTTAGCTGCAGCTACTTCTCTTCACCTTTTCTATCTACATGGTCTAAATTACATATCTTCATGTATGTAATCTCAGTAACTATTATAAAATCAGGTCTGATATTGTTTTTTGTGGAGCTGCTATATTTTATAATTACAAAAATGAATGTGATGGACACATTACAGAATTTAACACAAGGGTTCGATATACCACTAAATGAAACTTAACAATTTCAGTGTACCATTAATACTTTTTTGCACATAAGTGAAATAACTAGAATTGGAAAGATTACTTGACAGGGGGGATGAGTTCTATAATGTTCCCATCAATGCTGTGCATTGGCATATGTATTGTGCTTATGTTATATTTATTTTTAATGAAAGTCTCCTTTTTCATATTTCCATTTTTTATTAAGGCTGTGTAGCAGTAAACAGTGGTTGGTGTACTAGTAGTGGTATGTGTACAACAGTTTGAGAAAATATGGTGTAACTTTTTTTGTTTCATTAGTAATCTATATTAAAATACTTACTTTGTGGTTGTGTGGCTAATAATATTGTTTCATTTACTTTTCATTTAATTGTAATGTCAGTAATTTTATTCTACCTTAACAAGTTAAGATTGTCTTATGTGATGGACTTGATACACATTAGAGCTTTATGCAGTTCACTTATTATATATTGATGGCTGTGAAACATCTGGTTGCATGAATGATGTTAGAAACTTCTGATTACTGTAAAATGTGAATATTTATTTAATAACAGGTGTGCTGCACCTATATGCATGTTTATGTCCATTTTGAAGGATTTATCTTGAAATATTGGAATTTAAATTTACTCTTGCAAATCTGAATAATCAATAATAGATAAATTTAAAGAAGCGATAGTATCTGAATTAAAAATGTATGGTTGTAATGCAAAGTATGTGGGATTTCTCAAAAGCTACATCTAGGAGGCAGTGGTGAGAGCTAAGATTGATGGGCTACGGCATTGCTGTGAACATATCAGTAATGCACATGTTGGCAGTACTGCCTCCATACTTTATGCATCCATGGAAGACATGTATTATTGCATTGAGATACTTTGTGAACTTGCTGGAGAGAACAGTGAACAATCTTGTAGTTTCCTATGATATGTGACTTTCAAGACATACTGTGAAACAGTACGTATTCTGAGCCTTCTCAGCATGGAGCACATTCTTGTGATGTGAATGACACCAATTAAAACTCACAGTTACACAGTGCCGGATTTAAACACCTGGACATTGTGATGTGACAAGAAATAGAACACTGTCTGTAAGAGCTATATAAGTGTGTTTTTGGTAGACAGTATAAAATAACTCTGCCAGTTGTTAGCATAAGCAGTCATTTAATTTGTAACAATAGTTGTTTCAAATTGTCATGTGTAATTATACATCAGTTCTTATATTTTGTGACAACGATCTGTTTTCATGATGTAAAAATGTTCTGTCAGCATTGTCTGTTTTGTGGACAGAATTTGGCTATAGATAGTGGGCATTGTCCAGGAATGTGCTACATTGTGTCATAATAGCGTGGTCTTTATTGAATTTTCATTTCCTATTTTGTGTGTGTGAAGGTTTTCGTAGGTAACTTCCAGAAGCGGTTAGTACCATCTTCGAACTGCAAGTCATTCAGCCAGTTTTATTGTCTGCAGCCAGTGCAAATTCATCACCTACTTTGCTTGTTTGCTGTGTTTGGTCCTCGGTGGCCTTCGTCATGCCATATGTTTCGAAATTACTCTGTTACAACCATTAAATGCATTTTTTCATAACTTTGTTTATAAAAGTTGTTACATAAATATATGCATCATATTTATTTCATATACTTGCGTATATTTTTACTGAAGAATGAAATCAATTTGTACATTAAGTTTTTGTTTTTTCACCATGGTCTTATTAATGCTTGCATTTGTTGTGTCTCTTATTATCTTTTCTTTTTTTTCCCCCTCCATTTTACTCCTCTGTGTTTTGTAAGCTTGTGTGTAGCCAAAATGGGAGCTGAGATAGTGTAGTAAGTATAGTTAGTGACTAGGGGACCATCTAGGGTTCGAATCCTGGTAGGAAGAAGAGATTATTCTCATCTCCAAAACCTCAAAATTGGCTCTGGGTCCCACCCAACTTTCTGTTCAATGGATGCCAGGGTCTCTTATATTGGGAGTAAAGCAACCTGGGTGTGAGGCTGACTACTAACCTCCCTCTAGTGCTGAGGGTAAAAATGAGCGGTAATATGTAGCCACTCTGCTTTTATGACTTCATGGCATGTACAAGGATGGATTTGCCTTTTTGTGTGAAGGAATGATGACTTTGTCTTTTCTTTTGTTGTCACATTATTATCAGAATGTCTCTTATGGGTTATATAGCCCAATCTGCTAGCTGGAGCAGTTTGTCTCCAACCAGCAGGAAACAGACTTGCTGAACTTAGTGCAATACCATCATTCTACCTAAGGACTATGTTACCCATAACTAAGAATATTCTGCTGATAATTTTAAGACAAGAAAAGGCAGGTCATTATTGCTACATATAGGCTCCAACAAATACTAGAACAGAGTTAAAATTAGGTATTAAGAGATATAAATACTGTAAGTACTAATGGGATGACGCTTTGTACCATTTGCCTTAATTTGTTTTATTGTCATATATATATATATATATATATATGAGTTCTTAATCGACGTTTATGACATACATATTAAAGTATAAGCTTTTTAGCAATGTATGTTGCAGTGAATAGACTGGAGGATGTGGGATTCAAATCCTGGTAGGAGCAAGAGATTTTCAATGCTCCTTATGCCCAGACTGGATCTTGGGCCTACCCAGCCTCCTTATTAGTGTTTTCTGTGGAGTGTTTTTTCCACAGGTAAAGCAGCCAGGGCATGAGGCTGACCACTTTCTTCTGTCTAGTGCTGAGTTTAAGAATGAGTTGAGCTGTGCTACCACAGTCCCTGTATGCCTTCATGGTGTGTACTGGGACATTTTTACATTTTAAAAGATCACTTTCAGGGTTGTGACAGAGTAGGAGTACTTTTTAGATATAAATAAGATGTGAAGTTAAGTTGACCCTTGAGGTCAAAACGTGTCACAAGGAAAGTAGGTGATGGTCCTTCACTGTTACTGGATAATGAAAGTGTTATGTGTGTACATGGTTATCAGTCAGAGTTATGTGTGTACGTTGTTACCAGTCAGTGACTTTCATGTCACCTCACATTAGGATGCTCGGATTGCAGTTCTGCCATTTGCTAAAAGTTGGGCTATTCTGTGGCTTTAGCAAGCGTGCAAATTGACAAACAGTCATTAAATTGATTTGTCACGTACTTCTGGTGTTTGTCTGTGGTGTCTTGCTACCTCATTTTCCTCAGGACCAATGTTTTATTGTTTCAACTAATTTTGCCATTAGTCAGGCTAACCAGTGATATAATTTACAGGGTTGTTGCTGCTCAATTGAGAGGGCTACCGTAATCTTGTGCAATGACTTGCGATGAATCATGACGTTCAATGTGGAACATGCTTTGCATTGCGTATGAAGGTATTTGCATGTTTCATAATTTTTTCCATAGTTGAAAGTCCCTAACATTGCAGTTTTCATTTCTTGATAAGGTGAAGGAAGTCGAGTACTCTTTGTTGTTTGACTTTTATCATGTTATTGTTCCTCTCATTTGTTTTCCCCATTAGGTAATCATTGTTAATGACTGAGTATACACATCTATTAAGCAGAAAATAAAGCCTTTAAAACTGTGTGTGCAACATGTCTGAATTATGTGAGCCATGACAGCTTATTAGTAAAGTGTCTCTTTTTGGGTGGACAACAGGGGCATGATTTCTGGCAGTGGCAAGGGTAGGAGTTTTCTTTTCACCATCATATCTAGGCCAGCTCAGGCACTGATGAAGCTTCCTATTCATTAGGTAGTAGGGGATCTTTCTCTTGGCTAAAGGAGTTGGAATATGATACTGACTGCTCACCTCCATCTAGTACCAAGAGGTTATAATGCATGGAGCTTTACCTTCACATATCCTTTGTCTTCATGTAATGGTGCATAGACACATCAATTATATGAGGAAATGTAACTGTCAGATGCTGCTTGTAGTTTCTGTTTGTTGGTTGTTTTGAAGATAATGTACTTTTCAAAGTATTGCTAGAAGTCTTGAACCTGGGCTTCGATCTGAAGTTTACAGTAATTTGACAGAAAGTGCATTCCACATTGTAAGCTGCTCTGGTTGCCCTGCTATAACCCTTTGAAATGATATTCAGTGCTGTTCTTCTTCCATGTTGGATCTGAAATTTTACATATACGGTGGTCTCTTGGTAACCTGTACCCCAGTCATCGAGATCCCTGGGTGGTCTGGGCAATTTTAGGCCAACTACAGCTGTCTTTTTCATATCGTGATCCAGTTATGGTCCAGATCACGGGGGAGGGGAGTGATCCTGAGACAATCTGTACTGCAAGACTGGTGGTGTGGGTGAAGGACGAAGAGCCAGACAGTCTTCAACTCCTCAGCAGCAAGAACGTGATCTCACACGTGTTGTAGCCCTCTCTCTTTCTTATTTTGTCATAGTAGTGCAGTGATGGTGACAGACTGTCCCATGGACAGGTGTTAGTGGGCTCCAAGAAAACTAGAAAGAAAGGAAAGCATGCTAACTTATCCACTCAGGATAAAGTGCAAATACATGACGAGCTGGAAGCTGGTGTATCAGTGGCAAGCATCATTGACTACTACAGTATAGCTGAGCAAACAGTGTCTGACATGAAGAGAGGTTCCAGCAGCATGCAATAAACATTGATGCAATAATAGAGTGATATCAGAATAGAAAACCCTGAAGAAACCATATGATGAAAAGCTTGAACAAGTGGTGTTTGCAGCGGTGTTCCAACAGGGTTGGCGTGTGCATGGTGTTCAGATCAAATAGCAGTTGGAAGGCTAGCTAAGTATTTGAGTGTAAAGTTGTTTGTTATTGAACATTTTGCAAGAAATTGCAGGAAATAATGAAGGAAAGTTCTTTGAAGTTCAGCCAGTTCTATAATGCTGATGAGACTGGTCTGTTGTGATGAGCATTACTTGAAGATACCGTAGCCAGCTGAGGTGAGAAGAAGGTGTCGCATGGAGAAATAGGTAAGGAATGAGTGACAGCACAACTGTGTGCTAATGCTGATTGAAGCCACATGTTGAAGCCTGTGATTGTTGGTAAGTGATGACATCCTCAGACTATTAAAGATATCATGCTGTAGCTCTTAGATTGCATGGTATACAGTTGCAGATACTGAACACTAGTTCCATAACTTTTGATTCAGAGATGAGAAGGCATCAGGTTGAAATGTTGAAAATCCTAAAGGATTAAGTGAAGGCTATTGTGCTTCTAGATAGTGCACCATTGCACTCCATCACCAATAAGTTTTGTCTGCCAAGATGGCAAAGTTTGGTGTCCTGCGTTTCCACCTAATACAACTTCCCTTATCCACCCTATGGTCCAGGGGGTTAGAAATTCCTTGAAGAGGACATATAAGAAGAAGTTTCATGATAAAGTTTCAGTGATTATCAAGAAGGGTGACAATGAGGAGGAGGGTAGAAGAGGTCAGAGGACACTACAGAACCTGAAGAATTAAGTATAAATTCTACAGATGGGCAAGTTGATGTGATGATGTCAATCCAAGCACACTTTTCAGGGCATGGAAGAAGATCCTCAGTGTAGTTGTTGAACAGCATGACTCCGCCGGGGTTGGAGCCTAAGGACTACCACTGGACTTGTCAGCGGCTGGGCAGAATACTACAATGGAGGATATGCAGGTGTGGCTGGAAGGTGGCGGTGATCCAGACTACCGGAGTATGGTTGAATAGGAGATTGTTGATTCTGTTTTGGGAGCTCTGTCAGATTTTCAAGGAATTATACTTTAGCTTCGAATGATGATTTTTTGTTTGTTATCTCTACCAAAGTTTTCCCTTTGTGCTCTCGATTCCTGGGTAACCCTA
>Ga0123352_10009282_pt1 | contig 15374 bp, 3 predicted proteins | sample TergutLab28metaG_FD_89700 | JGI IMG/M metagenome (GOLD analysis project Ga0123352, IMG submission 89700) | Labiotermes labralis P1 segment gut microbial communities from Petit-Saut dam, French Guiana - Lab288 P1 | ecosystem: Host-associated > Arthropoda: Insects > Digestive system > Gut ... | reverse complement strand
TGCGAAGTTCCCGGGAAGGCTGGTTGAATCGTTGTCCAATCACCCCAAATAGCGTTGATTGGAGGTGTAGTTCCTACCAATGTGCTGCCTTCGATGTGGTTTATGGTTATTGGGAAGTTGATTCTCATAGTCGGGCTATTATTCTCACTTACCCAAATAGCAACAGCCGTTACAGCATGTTCTGGCATATCAAAGTTCGCTCTTGATGCCGCCGCTGTGTTAGCAGGGGCTGGTAGCATTACAGCACCAGGGATAGTAGTTGGGGCAGAAGACCCATCTACAGTTTGTGGTTGTGCAACGCCTAGAGAGTTGCCAGCACTACGCGCGCCATGACCTGCCCATACTTCTATACCATCAACAACAGTAACAGGATTGCCATTTTCATCAAAGAACTGCCAGCCTATTACTCTGTAGCCAGATGTTACGCCTGCTTCTACATTGATTCTTCTACCTGCATAAGACTCATAAATATCCGTCGGAGGTGTAACACTCGGAGGAGTAATAGGAGGATTCACAGGTGGAATAGGTGTTGTAGGTGTTGTGTCGCCTGGCTCTGGTTGTGGAGCTATCACAACAGGAGGCAAAGGTGCAGTCGGGTTATCTGGGTTGTAGTTACCACCACCAATTTCATATGCAGGAGGCGTTACAACAAAGACAATATTACGTCTGCCAATTATTTCTGTACCATCCAATATTTGCACTTGACCCACATGCGTAGCATTTGTTGTCGCGCTTGCCGCTAGAAGTGTAGCAATCGGGCTTACATCAAAGCTTACATAGTCGCCATCATCTATGCCACCTGTTAGAGTGCCATGATTTGGAGTTAGTACAAAATCACCCAATACTGTGTATAATGGGCCTGAGCCTATAACCACAATACGTGCCGTGAGGTTAGCGTAGATATTTGCGCCTGTATTGTTCCAAACTTCTAGCTCATAGGTGTGGTTTGCTGGGGCATATATGCCCTCGCGACCAATACCTAAATCCAAACGACCTTGGCTATCAAGGTTAGCATTAGGTCCAGGTATTAATTCTAGCACCGTTGTGTCAAACTCGAATGTAAAGCGTAGACCTGTACTTGGCATGTTGAAGTTAAAGCTAGTATTTGGTGCATTGGCTATCATAACGGCTTCAATTGCATCAACATCAGCTTGCGTAAGAGCATGTAGTGGTGAACGCAATGCTTCAAGCTCCATATCTACTAGAACAAGACCAGATAGAAGGTCAAGAGCATTGATAGTTTGATTGCTATTCCATGCCTGAGCTGTTCTGTTAGCAAAATCTGCATGGTTTACAAGTGCTTGGTTAGCATTAACTACTGTACCATCAACTATAAACACAAACTGAATGCCAGAAATATCTGGATTCGTGCTTTCTAGTGGTACAAAGTTAGCAAATACATTCATGCCTGCAACCACATTTGTAAGAGTGCCACCGTCTGCTTGACCGGCTACATCCAAACCACTCCAGCCAGCTGCACCTGTAGCTTGCACATGACCATAAAGAGCAGACAAAGGATTAAACTCATCAATAGCAGTGTGGATTGCAAACGGTATTGTTGCGCCGTATGGTACATTGTTATGCAGTATATTATAATCTGTGGCTATCACAGTGCCCATACGGTGTTCTAGCCATACTGTATTACGCACTAATGTCCACTCAAACTCAACAACATGTTCACGATTTTGCTCGATTGTAAATTCTACACTACGCGCCGCAAGATTAGGTGTGTAATTAACAATATCCGTTGGATGGTCTGTTGTCACAGTTATACCTGTTAGCACATACTGAGCCGCACCAGAAGCTGTTGGGAATGGTTGTGTAACAGTTACAGTTTGGTTAAAGTTGTATTCGCCGCTGTAAGAAGTGCTTGTATGTTCTGGGTCTGTATGCCAATCAGTTTGTCTGCCGTCAGCTCCGCCAGTACCAACAAGTCTTTCAGTTTCGTTTACAACAAGCACGGCTGGTGTTTGCGGTGCAATTGTAACAACTACATTAGTTACATTCGCATTAACATTGTTCAGCCATAGACCATTTACAGTACGGCTAACTGTTGTGCCACCTGTTTGTGTGAATACATCACCATTGCCAAGTGTCACTGTCCAGCCAACAACTCTGTAACCATAACCTGGATAAACTTCAAATTGTACAACATCATTAAAGTCAACTGTAGTCACAATTGTGCTTGAAGACCAAGCAGTAGATGTGCCTGCATTGATATTGTAACGGATTGTGCTAAGTGTACCAGCACCAACCATGCTAAAGTTAATGTTAGCTTCGTAGTTATCTGGGTTAGGTGGTCTGTTTGGATCATCTACAAATGTAACTACGATGTTTACATCAGCAGATACAGTAGACATATCCAAAGTTAGTACCCAATCAAGACTGCTTAGGGTTGCGCCCGCTACGCTTGCAGCAGGTTGACCATCAATTGTGAATATCGGTGCGCGACCAGCAGGAACTGCAGGTCTGCCACCTGCGGCAAGATGGTTCACAGTAACAACATATGTGCCTGTAACAGGTACGAACCAGTTTTCGATTACGCCGTCAGAAGCAAGAGCGTGACCAGTTTGACCAGCAGCATTGCCTGTTGTTGCAACATTAAGCGTACCGTAAGCAGAGCCGCTTACATTAGCATTAATCGTGTAAGCATCTACCCAGTTGGCTACCACTGTAGCTGTTAGAGGTGTCAAGCCTACTAGATTTGGCATTTGTACTTCTGCATCTGGTTGGTTAGCATTAACGATATCGCCAGCAACCATGTTTTGGCCTGCTGTCCAGCCATTAAACCAATCATTTGTTGTGATATTCCAAAGAGTACCACCATTGGTTGCATGGATAGGAGTAGGTGTGCCAGTAACGGTGAATGGCTGTATCGGTGTAACCTCACCAGTTACAGTAGCGCGAGAATTATCTACAAGAAGACCAAACGCTCTAGCACCAGTACCGATAAGGATAAAGCCAGCTTCTACAACTGTTGGGCCTGCTATAGTAACGTTTGACTCAACATGCGGGTTGCCGCCATGAGTAACGCCGCCTGTAGGTGTTGAAGCATTAACTGTAAATGTGTTTACTTCATAGGCAGTAGTGCCTGGAGCAGCTGTAAATTCAAGAGGTGCGCCATCATTTGCCCATTCGCCTGTAGCATCAGTTACAGTTGTTCCGTCAGTAACATTTAGAGTGCCATTTCCAGCAGTAACTGTTCTTGTGATACGATGTTGATACGAAACATTAAATGGTATTATTAGGTCTGTAGCATAAATCGTATCATCATACGGGCTAACCCAAGGAGTAGTCACATTTTGCCAGGCAGTTGGGTTTCCGTTAATTTGGAATCTTGTATCTGCTGTGCTAAAGTGTGGTGTAAACTCAAACGAGAAGGCTGTATTGCCATCTAGCCCGATATCTTCACTAATCATACCTGTGCCATTATTCGTTATATCGAACGGCCATTCTGGACCTGTAAGAGGAAGACCAGTTACATTGTCCACTGCATGAACAGTAATTGTACCGCGGCCAGTAAGCTCAACAGTCAAAGTCACGTCAGATGCTTGAGAAAATACTACAGCAGCATCAATAGGAGCTTGAACATTAGTAACTGTTACATTTTCCGTATTATGCGGAGTAGCAGTTACGCCAGTCCAGCCGTTGTTAGCAACTTCCCAGCCACTTGCAGGGTCAGCTACAAAGTTAATTGTTGAGTAACGCGCTATCCATGAGCCAGTAACATCAAGGTTAGTTCCCACAACTTGATGCATAGTGTGTGTACCACTTGGAATCAAGCTAACCGTGCTATTAGCAAATGTCATGCGATGCTCAAAGCTTTGTACGAATGTAGCAGTGATGTCTTCTGTTACATTTAACACGATACCCGCAGGTATTGCAGTGCCAGTTGTAACAACATGTTCTACAATCGTTTGACCTGCTTCAAATACAGGGTTGCTAGCACCTGTTACACTACGAGCAACCGTAAGGCGTGTGCCGCCACCAGCGTGGTGGTAGTTTGGCTCTACATAGAATTGTAGGTCAGAACCAGCTTCTACGATAACTGTACCAGGACCTTCTGGAGTGCCTGGTGTGCCGCCAGGAGGCGTTACAACAACAGGAACATCTACATCAATCGTGATTTGACGTCTTGTAAATGTAACATCTACTACTGCAGGAGCATTGATTTGTTGTGACGCCGTAGTCCACGGAGCAGCCGCAGATGTAGCACCATTCCATGCATTAGCATTAGCAACTTCCCAATGCGGAGCATCAGGTGTAGCTGTGAAAGTAGCAGTCGTGCCATGGTTTGCCCAGCCAGCAGTTACGCCAGAAGCAATAGCAAGACCACCATTAGCAGGAGGTGTTACAGATACAGTATGTTGGTAGCTAATATCAAATGTTCTTGTGTATGGACCGCTACCAGTTGCAGGGATGTTAAGACCAAGTGCAACAAGGTCTCTTTCACCAGCAGCTGTTTGTGCGAATTCTGTACTGTTTACATGCGCTCTCGTGCCTACGCCATGATGCAAAGGAACAAAGAAGAATTCTACAGTGTGGTTACCTTGTAGATAAAATTGATGAGTGCCATTAGTGTTAAATGGTTGGTCATCAGGATTTAAGCCGCCTGGCGTATTATTCGTTTGACGAACAATGATTGTGCCGCCTTGACCAGTGATAGTGATTTCCATTTCAACGTCACCGCGCTGCCCAAAGGTTGCGGTAGCGTAAATAGGAGCATTACCAACTATAGCATTGGCTTCGCCAAGGTCGCCAGTAGAAACTATAGTGTCAACATTAGAGAATGTAGTTGAAATCCAACCAGCAGCAGGTGTAGCATAGAAATTCACAGTGCCGCCGCTAGCTACCCAAGCAGATAGACCAGACATGCCAGATGTAGTAAGAATACCGCCTGGTGTGGCAGGATAGCTTAGTGTGGCATTGGTAAATGTTACGCGATGTTGATAGCCCAAGTCAAATAAAACAGTAACAGGGGCAGTAATATCAAGTAATGTACCAGCCGCTCTAGTAGTATTAGCAGCAGGAGAATCAGTCCAGACATTTAGGTCTGAATTGTTCGCCCAAGTACCAGTAGAGTTAGTACGATTTGTGATTTGGAATTGTGTATCAGCAGAACGATCTTCAGTGCCAGAGCTACCGTATGCAGAAGCAACAGTAAACGCAAGGTTCGTGCCAGCTGGTACTTCATCGCCATCTACTACTACTGTTCCAATAGGTAGTTCTACTTGTGGACCAGTAACCACAGCACCTACATTTGGAGGAAGAGTTACAAACAATTGTACTCTGCCAAATGTTGGTCTTACAGTAATAGGTTCTGTAAGGGCTGTGTTTGTAGTAATTTCAGCTATAATAGCTTGGTCGATATTGCTAGAAACCGCATCAGCACCATTCCAAGAGACAGTTTCCCAATGAGGGGCTGTAGGAACAGCAGTAAATGTAGCTGTGCCATCACGGTTTACCCAGCCAATTGTAGAGGCTGTATTGGTTGGTGCGCCAGTAAAGCTAACTGTACCTTGTGTAGAGCTTTGACCAATAGCATTCAAAGACTGAACACGATGCTGATTAGCAAATGTGAATGTCAAATGTATTCCTTCATCTGTCAAGTCCGCACTATTGATAGCAATACGAGGTGCATCAGTATTCTCAAATGTACCAATTGCTGTTTCTAAAGAAGGAGCAGCAACAGAACCATTTGTTGTAACGCCAGTTACAGCGTATTGAGTGTAGACACCAGTACCCCAAACAGCAGGAGTAGCGCGGAATTGCACTTCTGTACCTACTTGCAATGCAGGAGTTGGATTAACTGTTTGCTGTGTCCATGCACCAGAACCAGCAGGGAATCTCGTCCAAGCTGTGATAGTACCGTCAACAGCATCCCAGCTGATTGTAGAGCCAGTTGGAATATTAGCTGTAAAGTCTACAACAACAGTAATTGGATCTGTGCCAACTACATGAGATGTGGGCTCAATAACAGCTGTGTTTGATGTAGCACCAACAGTTGTGTGGTCAACACTTAGACCAATGCCGCTTGGTGTAATACCCCAGCCGCTTGTCTCCCAGCTCGTGTTGTTTGGTGCAGCTGTAAATTCAGCTGTAGCACCACGGTCTACCCAGCGTGCAGTATCAGCAGAGTAAGCAAATGTAAGTGTACCATTTGCACTGCCTATAAGCACTCTTGTAGCCACTCTGTGCTGATGGCCAAATGTAAAGTTAGCATTGATACCTGTCTCTGGCATTATAACCATATTAGTAACAACGCGAGGAGTATCAACATTGCTCCATTCAAGACCATTCGCATTTCGGTTTAGACCAGCATGACCTGTCAGGTCGCTGATAGTGTATTGAGTATAATTGCCTTGACCCCATGTGGCATTAGGTTGAGCAACAAATTGTACTTCTGTACCTACTTGTAATGGACCAACAGGGCTTGTTGTATGCGTTGTCCACGCACCAGAACCCGCAGGGAATCTAGTTTGTGCAGCAATAACACCTTCTCCGCTATTCCATGTAATGGTTGCGCCAGTAGGTTCGTTAGATACAAAGCCTACGCTACCAGTAATAGGACCTGAAATCGCTGTAGTAGGAGCAATTACAGATGTTCTTTGGTTAGCAGGGTCAGGACCAGGCGTGGTAATAGTACCAGTTGTAATAGCCCAGTTTGTGCCAGTTAGCCAGCTATTGCTAGCAGGGTTAGCTGTAAATGTAGCTACTTCACCACGAGGAACCCATATAGCAGGTGTGCCTGTTTGTGGAGCAGTTTGTACAACGCCATCATTGTTTACCATGCCATTAGCTGTAAAGGTGAGTGAACCATTAGCACCAGCATTGGTAGCAACGCGATGTTGCCAATCGAAATCAAGGTCACCAGTGATATCAACTGTGCTAGCAGGCATGTTAAAGCTGCCTATCGTCGTCCAGCCATTACCATCAATTCTTAGGTGGTTACTTAGCGGAAGAATAGCAGGAGCACCAGTAACGCTAAATCTGCTATAGTCACCTATGCCAAAGCCACCAACAACAGGGCGAACTTGGAATGTTACTTGGTCGGTTACATTTACATTGGTGTTAGGTGCTACAGGAGAACCATTAACCAAAGCCTGAATTTGCACACCATTAACTTCTGTATCATAAACAAGCACACGGCTTGTATGCGTTACAGTAATAGCAACAGTATGGGAATCAGAACCCGCCCCATTTGTAGCAGTAGCAGTAACATTAAATGTTGTAGGAGCTGTACCGATATCTGGTGTACCTGTCAATACGCCATTGCTAAATGTCAACCAACCAGCAGCAGGAAGACCAATAACGCTCCACGTAACAACAGGATAAGCCGCTGCATTAAGTGTGAAATCATAATTTAGCGTATTTTCTTCTACAACAGATGCCGTAGCAGCACCACCAACCACAGGGGCTATCCAAGGTCTCCAATTAGCAACAAGATTTACTTCTGTAGAAGGCATTGTAAATGTTGAACCCGTGTTAGATGTAGGGTTATTAATGGTAACGCCAGGTGTGGTCGTTGTCCAGTTAATAAAGCTATGCTGCGCTCTTGTGCCTGCATTAACAGTAACTGTATCGCCTTGGTTTTGCGGCAAGCCAGATGCTGTTTGGTTTTGCGGAACAGCACCCGCCGCTGGATTGTTAGTTATCATAACAGCAGCGCGAATAGTAATGGTTACAGGGAAGTCAGTTTGACCTGTCCATGTAGACTCACCATTATTTTGCGTACCACCTTCGTTATGTGTGTTTGTCGCACGAATGGTAAAGTTAGACGTACCAGCCACTGTAGGTGTACCCGTAATTGCGCCTGTAGATACATTAATCGACAAGCCAGCAGGTAATGTGCCAACTACAGAGAATGTAGATGCAGAGCTGCCAGCCACTACCGTAGGGGCAAATGTGTAGGCTGTGCCTACGGTGCCTAAAGCAGGGGTGCCAGAAACTGTAGCCGCTGTGTTTTGCAACCAATTTATAGTTGCTGTTCTATTTGGTGGTAGTTGTGTTGGATGGTTAAATGTTGGCACAACAAACCCGACAGAACGTGTGTTCAGGTTGCCTACGTTAAATGCCGTTTGCCCAGGTATAGTCCAGTTATTAAATCTATGACCAGGTCTAAAGCCAGCATTTAACACAACATTAGAGCTAGAATTTGCAAATAGCTCTGTAAGTGGGTATGCGGTAGTAAGGTTAGGGTCTGTACTTGTCATAACATAGCCTGTACCACCATTTGCCACTATTGTCATCATCGGTACTGGTTGTACCGCTGTTTGTGTAGTGGAGTTTATGTCCCAGTTATTAATCAAATGAACAGGGATTTGCTCCACGCTCGTCGTAGCTACTGAGTTAGCATTGCTCCAGTTGTTCCAACGAATGTTTGTGCGGTTAGTGATGCCCCATGGCACACCATTTACAAGAATAAGTGGGCTGCCACTGAAAGCAGCAGAACGGTTGCCATTAAAATTGATTTGGCTGGATGTGTCACCACTTACAGTACCAATATTAAGATTGCTATGGTTTGCAACTGTAGTAAACACACCACCGCCATTAGCACCGTTAGGATTGGCATGTGGTATTACTGGTACTGGGGCTGTTGATGCTGGTGTCCAGCCGCCTGGGAAAGTGATAAAACCACCCAAGCTCGTTCCAGGGTTATTTACGTTAATTGTCCAACCAACCATGTTGTTAGTTATTGTACCACCAGTCATATTGAATCTACCAGCAGTAGAACCTGAGCCAGTGCCAATACCAGCCCAAACACCGCCGCCACTTTGTGCAGATGTATTGCCAGTGATTGTGCCACCTGTCATATTGAAAACGCCAGTACCTCTAACTAGAACACCGCCGCCAACGTTATTACCAGTTGCGAAGTGATTGGATATAGTGCCACCGCTCATATTAAAGGTTGCACCTGCGCCAACGTGTACGCCGCCGCCGCCGCCAACACCTTGCAGTATCCAGTTATTAGTAATAGTACCACCCGTCATAGTGAATGTTGGGCCAGTGCCTGCCGCTGCATCAACAGTGGTGCTATGGTGTGCTACGTTCAGAAAAACGCCGCCGCCGCCAGTAGTTGTGGTGTTGTTGCCACCGCCACCTTGTCTCCAGTTGCGCGCAATAAGCCCACCATGCATTTCTACACGAGCTAGACCAGCTGCAAAAATCGCGCCACCGTCACCCTGAACACCAGCATCTACGTTTGCTGCATTATCAACAATCTGACCACCATTCATGATAAAAGCAGTACCAGTACCAATGCGAATAGCACCAGCATTATCATTATGACGACCACCAGTAATGGTTACACCTTCATTCATGATAATGTGCGCACTAGGTGTAGCTGTACCACCTGACAAATGCACCTGTGTTACAGTATTAGGGTTTGATGTTGCATTGCTAGTTACAGTAATACCACCAGCATCCGTATTGCGTGTTGCAAGTGGGCTTACTACAGTACCAGATACCACACCAGTTGTATTGTTTATTGTAGCACCAGACAGAACATTGAGTGTGATATTGCTTATTGCAGGATTTGTAGGATGTCCAAGTTCCATTGTGCGCTCCACATTGCTCGTGTTAAGAATGTTGAAGTGACGCATTTGATGAGTTACCGCATTTGGCAAAATGCCGCGTGTAATTTGTACGCCGCTCGGAACATTAGTAATCAAGCGGAAATGTACGCCACCTGGCACCAAGATAGCCATGCCATTATCTACAGAAGTTGGTGCAGCAGTGCTTGTACGCGCTGGCAACAAGATATCTCTGGTAATGGTAATTTCACGCGGGTTTGCGCGTGTCCAGCCATTAGCTACTGTAGACGTATTGATAGCATTTTGTAGCTCTTGCGCTGTGCTTACGCTTATTGGCAACAAATTATTAGTAGCCACTATGCCCATAAAAGCAACTTCTATGCCGCGAGCTTCACTAAAGAATTCAAGAGCCTCATCAGCATCTTCATCAGCTATAGTCACAATATAAACAACTTCGCCTTCAAAAGCAAGCTCAATTGGCATATCTTCACCTATAGGAGGAAAGCCAAAACCAAATGCCCCAATACTATAATCCAATGGATTGAAGAAAAAGTCAGGCCCAGCATCATAAAAATCGGGGTCAACAGCGTTTACAACATTTGTATCAACTGCAACGGTAGGTTCAGATCCAAAATCAAAGCCAAGGTCAAGAGGTTCGCCCCAACCAAAAGCAAGGTCAGTAGTAAATCCAGCCGTACCAATGCTCTCAAAATCATGAGTAACAGGCGCAAATATAACATCGCCCCATACTTCTATAACATAGTCAGCAAAGCCGCCATCGCTATATACTTCGATAAGGTGTGTTAGGTCATTGCCATCTTGGTCTACAGCTGTTACGCCATCAAGAAGGGTAGCAGCAATATCAAAGCCCGCCACAAAATCAGCTACGCTTAACTCAAGCGTACTTGGTATTGTGAAAAATACTTCGATTTCTACTTCTTCTTCGATTTCTTCACCTTCGATGAAAAATACGATTTCGCTTGCCGCAGTAGCCACTATGCCGTGGTCTGTTATATCATTAAATGTAATGAAAACAAACTCGTTAATAGGAGCCACAGCTGTACCGCTAATTTCAACAACATGTTCTACGCCTATTCTGATGGTATCTTCATCTTGAGCTTCTGCTTCTAGCATGGCTTGTGTGATGATGTTACCAAAGAAATCTCTAGCAAAAGTGTTGATAGCAAAGCCTTCAGGCAAATTAGCAGAAATATTAAGTAAACCTTGCACACCATTTACTACAAAGTAGGTGTAAAGGTATTCGCCTGTGTAGCCTTCGATGATAGCAGCTAGCTCTTCGCCATTCTCGTTAAGAATAAACAAAGTACCCATGCTTTCTTCGCCGCCGCCAGCACCAGGGAAACCTGGCAGACCTGGTAAGCCAGGAAGGACGGGTAATTCTGGAAGACCTGGAAGGACTGGGCCTGTTACAAGGCCGTCATCGTCGCCATAGTCGTCATCAGAATCGTCATAGTCCTCGTCGTCGCCATAACCATAGTCATTGTCGTCGCCGTAGTCATCGTCATCATCACTACCATCATAGTAGTCGTCTTCATATGTATCGTCATCGTCATCATCCAAGATTGGGTCTTCGTTATCGTCGTCCGCACCTAGGATTGTTTCGTCAGGAGTGTAATTTTCCTCATCATCCTCAGAGGTTGTTACGTCCTCGACATCTGTTTCATTTGTTTCTTCTGCTTCAGCATCTGCGGCAGCTGGCTCTTCATTGAGTTCAGCTTCTGTCGATACGATTGCTTCCTCTAACTCGCCAGCAAATAATGCCACAGGCGGGAAAGATGACATAACAAAAGTAAAGACAAGAATTGTCGCAATTATGCGAGCAAAAAAGCGTTCTTTTCTCGTTTTCATACTTTTCCTTCTCCTTTCAAGAAAAGTCATGCCGTCGCCGTCCTAGCGAGCGGCAACATTAGTTGTTTATATGAAATTGCAGACATTAGGGGAAAATTCTTTCCCGTTTCACCTCGGGTCACTGACCCTTAGTGGCGTGTTTTTTCAAAAGCCGTTTGCCGTTTGTTCTGCCCGCTTTATTTGCGCACGAGATAGGATGTGCTTACAACAAATTTTGCGGTAGTGGTATGCACGAGATAGTTTAAGTGCTTTTATACCACTTACTTTTCATACAAAACAACCCGCTTGCGTCTTTCCCCAACTTTCTTATCACTATTTGTGTGCTTTCCTCGGAAAAGGGGTGAGGATGTAAGCACACATCAGTTACAAGGCTATTAGGTTTGAATTGATAGAATCATCAGAAAATGTCCACAATACATATCTTGGCGTGTTGTGTCTCAAAATTTCACAACACATATCAAGGTTGGCGTTATGTCAGTTTGGTTTTTCCCCAACCTCCATATCTGCTGTGTTATTATGTCTTTGGTCAAAAATAGCATACAAAAACAAAGCTTACTTGTTAATGTGTAAAAACAAGAAACTAGGTGAAGGACAAAGGCCACAAAAATTAAAAGCCTTGGGGTGGATGCTACTGAACTCTTTGTCTGGGATTGTTTAAGATTGTTGCGCAAAAAGCCAATCTCTAGGCATTTACGGTTGCCAAAAGATGCATGTAAGACCTTTGCAAAATTGATGAATCAAACACTTTGCGCGCGTAAGGTGCGCTGATAACAAAGTTTTGACAAAACCGCACGCATCGAAAGATGTGGGATGCTATGTAGCGGTTCGGCTGCATGTCTTACGAAATAGGTGAAGTGAAAATCTACAAGTATGTATTCAAGAGGCAGCGGGCGAAAAAGTTCCCTTTTACTACCATGTTGAAGGCGTATATGTACACTTTCTCCTAGGAGTAGTATACCATATACCCGTGTAATTTGCAAGGATTTTTTCAAAAAAATTATTAATTCTACAAAACCTTTTAACTAGCAAGTTTGTTTAAATAAAGTAGGAGCTATTTAAATTCTTATTATACATATAAATATGGTAAATTTTTGTTTGTTTGATATTGATATTTTTTTTATACACAGTTATTTAACTCAGTATTGACTTATGACAAATAAAATGGTAAAATGGTCAGAGAGTTTTTAAAGCATTTGAGGTGATACAATGGCAATGGTACACAATATATCAGATAGCATTACTAGTCGCATCATAACAGACGAAACGCAACCAGACAAAACAAAAATGGGCTATGTACGCGTTAGCACTGTAGAACAAAATGAATCGCGCCAAATAGAGGCTTTAAAAGCCCTCGGATTATATAAAATCTTCATAGAAAAAATATCTACAAGAGAAGTAAGTCGACCCATGCTACACCAAATGATGGAGTATGTAAGAGAGGGCGATACAGTGTATGTTAAAGATTTCTCTCGACTTGCACGTTCCACGAAAGACCTCTTGGATATAATAGAAGAAATGACTAATAAAGGTGTCAAAATAGTCAGCTTAAAAGAAAATTTGGACACAAATACACCAACAGGAAAGTTAATGCTTACCTTGATAGGCGCGATTTATGAGTTTGAACGCGAAAATATACTAGAACGTCAACGCGAAGGTATAGCCATAGCTAAAAGTCAAGGGAAATTTAAAGGGCGCAAAGAGATAGATAGACCAAGCCAATGGGACGAGGTATATAGTATGTACAAAAATCGCGCCATCACAGGTACAGAGGCAATGAGCCGCTTAGGTCTAAAACGAAATACCTTCTACAAGTTTGTAAAGCGAGAAAAAACAGATATGGACATTTCTGACGAAGCGTAGCTATTTCCTATAATTTCAAGCAAAAACCATCACTATTTTGCACAAACTAAGCAAAAAGAGGATGTTTTTATGTATTTTTACAGATTTTTTTCTTTTTTGCTATGTTTGTTCATAGTGTTTTCTAATTTCCCTCTGAAGGCCAGTGAGCCTTTACGCATCTATTTCATCTCCGAAAGTATAGAGGGTGGACAACTGATAACAATCAAAAATATAGCTGCCGATAGCTAGGGCGACTGGCGATTAGCACTCATGGGTGAAAATGCCGAATATTTTTATATAAACGGCCAAAGAGCCGATTTTGAGAATATAAATGGTCACTATATGCAGTTACCGCACAGTTTAGCCCTAGGTGAAGAATGGAGTTTTATGCTTACAGCTAATCAGATGCCTGTTGGTCAACATTCTGTGGGGCTTGCTCTATGGACTACGCAAGGGCGACCACAACATCCTTTTAATGGCACAATATTGGGTGACACCTCACTATTTTTTTCGGTAGAAAACGGAGGGACAGATGAGGAAGAAGTCAAAATATCTGATAAGGAAATGGGCAAGGGCGATGATGAGGACAGCTCGAAAGAAATAAATAAGCAAGAGGATGGTTCAGAATTAGAGGGAAATTACAACGGGAAACCTCATCTCCCAGAAAAATTACCAGAAGCCCCAGAAGCTGAAATTCCAGAAGAAATTCCCCAACTTTCTCGACCAAGCAACAGGGTCGAGAATAATGATGACACAAGTTACCCCTCAATAGCCATATCTGAAGAAGGCAGACAATTTATGGCACAAAACCAAGAGCAAGACATGCCACAGATAGTGCATCAACCTGTGCAAACCACCAACATTGCAGCATTGGAAGAAATCCAAGCCCCTAGCTTGCCTCAAGATTCACCACCCCTTCTTGCTATTTCTCCACTTTTACCAGATGCTGATAAAATCATCGCAGAAAATGAGCCACCTAAAGAATATAACGAAGCCAAGAATGTTATGGAAATTCCTCTTGAACCAAGCCTGTCACCGCCACAAAACATTCTTACAGCAAACCCTCAAACTTCCGATAGTTCTGGCAGGGCTACATCGCTACTTTTTTCTTCCGTAAGCTTCCTTCTTTTCGCAGCAATAATCACTGCATCGCACAAAAGAGTATAAAGTCAATATTAACCATATATGTATACATATACACATATGGTTATCTGTATACATATAAGAATTAATATGCTTTTTAAAACACATATATTGCGAGCAAAATATTTAATTTTATAGCATAGCAGGATGATATAGGATATTTCGTGTATCAAAAAATCATTGCCACCATTTCTTTTCTAGCACAAAAACATACACATATCCTTATACAGATATGTGTATGTGTATACATTGCCTACTTTTATTATAATTCTCAAAACCTCGATTAAACATTATGTGTATGTGTATACACATGCTCTTTATTTACCCCTTTACCAATCTCAAGATTTCTTTCTGCCTGTGCTAGCATCAATTTTATTCTATTTAGTTGATTTACTTCACTAGCCCCAGGGTCGTAGTCAATCGCTACAATATTAGCTTCTGGATAATGTCTTTTTAGTTCTTTTATCATACCTTTGCCTGTCACATGATTTGGGAGGCAAGCAAAGGGCTGTGTACATATAATATTTGGAACACCTGTGTGCAATAGCTCCATCATCTCTGCTGTCAAAAACCATCCTTCACCACTTTGATTGCCCAAAGAAAGTATGGGTGATGCTATTTTTGCTAACTCTTGTATGGGTTTTGGCCCATGGAATCTTTGACTTTTTTCAAGTGCCTCAACCATATGTCGTCTGCCTCGCTCTAGGGCAGCTACAGCAATATCATATATCGTTCTAGTTAGCCGCTTTCCACCCAAATGCTCATGCTTAAATGTAAAAGTATAGAAGGTATACAAGAAGAAATCCAACAAGTCTGGCACGACAGCTTCCGCATTCTCGCTCTCTATTAAGCTAACAATGTCATTATTAGCAGTAGGGTGATACTTTACCAAAATCTCTCCTACAACCCCAACTTTGGGTTTCACTACAGCCAAAAGCGGCAAGCTATCAAAGTCTTGCACAATTTCTTGACAGTTTTTCTTAAATGTTA
>Ga0123352_10009280_pt1 | contig 15376 bp, 7 predicted proteins | sample TergutLab28metaG_FD_89700 | JGI IMG/M metagenome (GOLD analysis project Ga0123352, IMG submission 89700) | Labiotermes labralis P1 segment gut microbial communities from Petit-Saut dam, French Guiana - Lab288 P1 | ecosystem: Host-associated > Arthropoda: Insects > Digestive system > Gut ... | reverse complement strand
TTTTTCGTTTTTTTTGTTTTTTGGTTGAGAGTTTTTCCGCCTATTTTATAAAAAAATTCCTTTTTGTTTTTAAACCAAACCCCCCCCCCCCCCATCCAAGCATACAGAGCTATTTATGTCCATTTGCTGGCCTCAGGCTCTCACAAGACAGAGCAGAGTATTACGCAACACAAAACAGTAGGTTAAATGGCTACTGAATGCGATAAACGAAAATAACGCCAGAAAATGTGGTTCCCTATCCAGCAACAGTAGCAAAACGGCTTCCTCTCTGGCTCAACTATGTAGGGTATTTTCGTAATCAGATTCTAAAATCAACACATGTCGGGACGCTTTCTATGAAAATTATCTACTGTCGAATGTAAAGTTTAAATACATGCTAACGACAGGGACAAGCACTAATGCTCAAAGATCTAGTCACTTTATATAACGCAGGCAATGAGTAATGTGCAAAGAAATCGGATTAAATTTTACGATGTAGACAAAGGTTTTAGTGTCCAAAAAATAATCAGGTAACGGATAATGTCAAAGGAATCTGATGTTTATTGGACCGTGCATCATTGTGATAACTGAAGAATAAAAAACCAACTAGATGCCACTTATTATTTTATTGTACTTCTTATAGGCTCAACATGTTTCGGGCATTACTTATGCCCGAAACATGTTGAGCCTATAAGAAGTACAATAAAATAATAAGTGGCATCTAGTTGGATTTTTTTTTATTTTTCAATATCAAAGGAATTCGATTTTAAAATATGCATAAAGATTAATGTCCCAAGAAGATTCATTAACGTTTAGAGCTCTGGTGATGGGTACCGTCCAAAGACAATGTCCCTGCTACGTGTTTACGTACGTACAAAAACACAATTAGAAGTTTGTCATTCATGGTCTCGTGTATTGTACGTTGCTAGCTGCCAGTTGCGCTAGTATAGGCGTCCAGTAACCGCCGGAGGGGTTCATAAAAGTGTGAGCACCTGATTTTGTACAGCCAGAAACACAAGCTGTGATTCAGCCTATGCTGGGTGTGCAACAGAAATACGTTTAGCTTGACGCATGCATTTCGAGCCGCAAAGTGAGAATAAATGTCGAGTGTAAAAGTTGGGTGTCGATGGCAATTATTAATATTTGTAAGATGTGAACAGCAGCAGCAGCAACAGAAAGTTCACAAGAACTAGTTTACAAATCAGTAGTAAATACAAACTGTTACCCGCGGTGGGGTATGTTACGTAACGGTCTTCTGAAATGTGACGTCTTGGTACACAAATTGGTAGACTGGTAACAACAGCGAAGACGAAGGCAGCATGTTCCTCCAAAACACCGGTACCGATCTATCATAAAATACCGTTACTTTAAGGTGGATCCGAGTAACAGAAATTTCCAATTCTTTGTACAAATATTCCTACTCGCCCACGCTACTTTAAATCGCAGGCCTAAGTCACCACAATCCGATGATGCGTAACGGAGGGAGTTCCTGGATAGGAACAAACGTGGCAACCCTAACGAAATTTCACAGCTGATCAGAGAAATCACGGATGCGTTTCACAGAATAAAGAACTTCTTCAAACGATCGTTGATTCATGAGAATGTTCTGATGCAGCATGTAAGACAACCCGTATAATTGTTACAATGTGACAACAAATGTACAAACTTCGTTAGAATTACAGTAACGTTTTAATATGCAAACTCCTACATTAACATCATTAACACACTGACGTAATTCTAACTAAGACTGTGCATCTGTACAGTCAACAGCCGAAGTTATTTTAATAAACGCCTCGCACGCACGGCAGCACTAAACAGGCTTCAAATACACTACAGACTTCGTAATGAAGGAACAACAGAACCTCAAGAACTCAAGGCATCGCGTCTGAAGCGCCGGGAACACTAAGCCTGCTAAAGACTGCGGTCTAATCGTCTCAGAATAAACACGAAATTCCGCGAATTAAGAGACGTTTCTCTCATACGTGACAATGCCAAAGCACTTCAACAGTCACCAAGATATTTCGGACGGCTTCTACCGTACACTCCTACATGTACGGACTCCCCTCCCCTCCGGAACCTATCAGCGCCAAAAGCAGCAGCTTTCTCTCTCCTGTAACCTTCGCCAGCTTTAGAGGACACGAGCACTCACTCCGCTGACATACAAATCTGGTGTACTATCTTACCTAAAAATATACAGCATTCTCGACGCCTTGCAGCTCCTTCACATATTACTTTCCAGTTCCTTATTCTTCACAAAGACTAAACTGGTAACGATAATTCTCGACTTGCGGCGGGCAAGTACCCGGTTCGAAACTTGTCCCGATTTGGTAGCTATAATGGCGGAGGTCTTGCGCCTATTCCCTCAGTCTATTCAGGCAAATTACGCGATAGGTCCGTCTACATCAGTGTTTCTCAACCTTTGTGAGACCGCGGCCCGGTAAATTCTCTTTTCATAAGATGAGGGCCCGGTCCCAACAAATTTACTCGTAAATACCTTTCCATTTTTTTTGGGCCCGGTCCCAACAAATTTACTCGTAAATACCTTTCCATTTTTTTAAGTTCATACATTAAACTAACACAAATATTAATAATTAATTATGGCATAATTATAAAGAGTATTAGTACACTTACGTATACGGTGTGGCATGTTGACAAATATAAAATTACATTTCAGTTAGTTATCAATCACTGGACTAATTAAATCTTGTAGCATATTGTAGTTTCCCCAGGCCAACATCTGGGTATGAGTTTTTCGACACATACACGAATATTTTTTCTCCTCAGAATATTTCCACTATAGAACATTTATTCGTGAAAATTGCTTAGAAAACTAAAATGACACATTCCAGGAGAACCTCTCGCGGCCCGGTATAATTGATGCCAGGGCCCGGCCGTTGAGAAACACTGGCCTAAATGTTTTATGATCGCGTCCTTCAAAATATACACTCATCTTCCACGTCAATAAATAACCTAAGGATAAATTATTTATATTATTACATTATAATGGCATTTATTCCAAGAAAAATAAACAGACGAATGAATAAATAATATAGGTAGGGTGAAGTCCACCCTACACCAGGCCATGAAGACCCAGAGCAGGAGTTGAGGTCGAGCTCTACTCTCCTTAATCTCGGTCCTAGGTGGGGGAGGGGGGGTTGTCAATTATACGCACCAGCCGCTTTACCTCCGGGAAAGAAACCCGTTACCCACCGCACAGAAAGCTGCGTGGGCTACAGGGCGGGTCTGGAAGAGTGCGTAAAATTTCGTCTCCAACGGGATTCGATCTGTCCAGTCCGTAGCCAGTCACTATACCGACTATGCTACCCCAACTCAAAATAAATAACTAAACAAATATTGAGTTATCTATAACGTCAATCACAGACACACATCGCTCTGTCGGGTGTGAAATACCAATCAGAAAATCAAATCTGCCCCCGCACTTTGGTTTCAGCGATAAAGTTTCTAACTTGTTTTTGGGACGTGCGTGGTACCACTCTCGGCCAAGACATCGACTATCCTCACAGAAATAATTCGTGGTCTTCCCCAAGCCCCACCAGGCAAATCTGGAGATAGTGCCTGAAATTACACAACGACCGCTCCGTTCAAAACAGCCGCCCCCACAGTTCGAAGCTACCGACAGCGCTGTTAAATACGCTACACGAAAAGAAACTTAAATCTAGAATGGTTATCAAAATTGTCACTGATATCGGTGCGATTCTATTACGTATGGTTCTTTGAACTGCTTAAATGAAGCAAGGCAAGTAATGTACGCATAAAGTAACAATGGGACGTGTTACAGTGGAAAAACAGTGTTACATGTTTCTGTATTGCTATAGCCTACATCCGGCATGCAATGCGCATGCGCCGTATTACATTCCAATCTGTGGGAAGTCTGTGTCTATCATATTTTTACAAATTGTCTCATAAACGGTACGAGTTTAAAAAAACAGTTATTGAACATGAAATGTGTCTTAAGGTGTGTCATCCCCGTTGTGTTAGATCAATAATACAAAGCTGTGGTACATATATATACACACACACAGTCATGAATATTACAATTAGTAGCCATATATCTTGTCCCCCATCCAAAATTACCACACATACTGTATAGTCACTTATTAAGTTCTTTGGAAACCTGATGATGGCCTACATAGAGGGCCGAAACATATAGTTGTATATTATATATTTCTACTAATTGTAATATTGTGTTCAGGACTGCATGTATATATAGATATACACACTAGTTTTTTATTATGAAATGTGTGTTTTGTTTTTCACTACAACCTTTGTATGAAACATCTATCATTCTAAGAATCGAGTGAGAAATTACCATAAATGTACACAGAACTTCATGTAAAGTACCCGTTATTCTTGTCACAATGTAATTAAACTTGAATTTTCTTGACCGATTTTCGAAAAACATTCAAATATCAAATTTCATGAAAATCCGTCCAGCGGGAGGCGAGTTTTGTTCCATGCGGATAGAGACGAGATAACGAAGCTAACAGTCGCCCTACGCAAAATTTTGCGAACTCGCCTACAAAGGCACACATTCCTTATTTCGCCCCTTCAGAAGTCATTAAATTTCTATGACTATACACAAATAGCACAAGTTGCTGTTACTAAACAAAACTTGGCAGTGACGAAGTTGAATTATTAAGCACAAAACGTTTATATAGTAAGTGGGTGATAAATATTCATCAGCAAGCGAAATCATTTTGCAGTATCGAACTGTGACATAACAGTTACCATCCAAAAGTATCTAAAGCAGTCCCATTACAGGCCTGGAGTGGCCCAGAGGGTTCCAGGTAGTTAAGGCTCCCAGATTTCGTGACGGCACAGGATTGTGGTAAGGTTGTCAGCCTTACGCACCGGCCGCCTTTACCCCCAGGAAATGCTCCTGGTACTCATTTCTGTTAGAGGCTGAGTCGACCCCAGGGCCATAGTGCGATCGGAGGGATTTATCCAAAAGTATCTATGTTAACAAAATCATGTATCTCTTTCTTCCTTTTTTCTTTTTCTTTTTTGCGGGGGGTGGGGGGAGAGAGAAAAAAGTAATACCGAAGCCAATTTGGCTACGTAAGAAATTATGTAATGTGTTTAGTAAACTCTTAACAGTGAACATATCGCTGTCAATATGAAAACTGATGCATGTCCTCTAAAGGACTGCAAACTATGAGCAATAATGGCTCTCTACTTCACGCCAATGAAATGCGTTAAGTGACATGAAATGCTGTTCGGGTCGTCAGACAACAAACAGGACCACGCAGATCAAAATAATTTCAAAATCAACTTCCTACCACTGGCCCATATATTGGTTGACCATTTAACAGTCAAATAAACCTACGCACGGTGAAAATGCATTACATACTGAAATAGCTCAGTAGGTATAGTGACCACGCTGCGGGCAGGACAACTGAGTAATCGTAGCTCGATTCCTGATAGAAGAAAACGAATTTTCTTTTCTTCTTAGCGTCCAGTTTGGTGCCAGGGCCCCACCCAGCCTCCCATCCGATGGGTACCGGGGTCTCTTTATGTGCGATTAAAGCGATCGGAGCTTGAAGCCGAACACTCACCTCCATCTAGTGCCGAGGTTAAGAATGAGTGGCGCTATCCCATAATCCCCCCCACTCTTAATGACGCGCAGAACGACAATTTCATATAAGCGCGCATGAACACACACGCAGAATTTTCATTACAACTCACTGCGCATGCTCGACGTAAGCACTGAGCCAGACTAAGGCCTACTCGCCTTTAGAAGCGTGCTCGCAGCGTCATACTCCGTACGTGCGTGCAAGCTGATACATACATACATACAGCAACATAATGCATGTCACAATAAAAACGTGTAAGACCTTCAAACAATAACTTCATCAAGACACGGTTTATATTTAACCAGTGGCGGTCGCATATTCGCTTTCAAATATGGACGAGTGCATCATACAAAGACGCGAAACACCTAAGCAATGGGACTCGGCTTACTGCTTATCTTATATTCAGGGACGGACTGATAATTTTAAAACGCAATTAATAATAATAATAATATGCTTAATTTATTTACGATTGATAAAATTAGCCCTCTGAAAACAAACGGACGCAGAACTGCTGTGCTCACCGATGCATCACGGTTACCGTACTTGGGGACATGACGTGGTCCGTGGGTCTTGTGCTGACATTGCAGCAGAAGAGTTCATGTTCATGACATAAAAAGGTAAAGGTAAAATGCACCATTGTACAGGCACTGAGGTTTTGTACAGGCCATACGGCCCATGGGGGAAGTAGAGGTATAGCTCTACTCTTTCTTGGCCACGGCACTAGAAGGGGTGAGGGGTCAGCGTCACGCCCCGGCCGCTTTTTACCCCAGGGAATGAACCGGTACCCATTGTACAGGAGGCTGGGTGGGCCCCAGTGCCGGTCTGAACAGGTGCGGAAAATCTCGCCCCCACCGGGATTCGATCCAGGGACCGTCCAGTCCGTAGCGAATAGCTATACCGAATACGCTACTCGCCCCACTGTTCATGATATACACTTACGGAAAAACAACTGTGATAATTTATCAACATCAGAATCTTCGTATCGATACGCCATCTTCTTTAGAGCTGGCTGTAGAAGCAAGACACGCAAAATATAATAAGCTTTTCAAGTAAATTAAGGTAAATTATCAATACAACGCTTCTGTAATTGTATGAAAATTATTACTGTGAAGCTAGTCGGCCTGGTAACATAACTCAAGGATCCAATCGAAATTCTAAGGTCTGTAACGGCATGGTGTTCATACTTTCACAAAAGTGGGTCCATCCGTTTAATGATACCCGAAGCTGAACAAACAAAACACACAAACACATCTCACCAACACACTCTAATAAAAAAGTTAGTTTCTATCCGCATATTTTTAAGATTCTGCAAAACGGAAATTTGTCTACATTATATAAAAAATTCAGTTCGTACTTAAGAAGAAAAAAAAAGTCTCCAATATAAAGCCCAAATATTAACGCTCTTTAGGGAAACAATCGATGTTGATTGTTGGAATCGCAACAAAAAAGATAATAAACACGCTGCATGTGAGTGCAGGGTTTTCAGGCCGCGTTCCCGAAATTGAGAAAAGCGACTATTAGCTTCGTCATGTCGGTCCGTCTGCCCGCATGGAACTCGGTTCCCACTGGACGGATTTTCATGAAATCTGATACGAGTCTTTTTCAAAAATCTGTCCAGAAAATTCAAATTTCATTAATATCGGACAAGATTAACGGATACTTTCCACGAAAACCAATACATATTTTTTAAATATATCTTGCTCAATTCTTCTTCGAACGAGAAATGTTTCAAGCAAAAGTTGCAGAGAAAATCAAAACACCCACTTTGAATTCAATAACGTCCCACCCACCCCCCGCAAAACGTACTGTTTTAAGAGATAATGTAGAAAAATACTGTACAGCCGGGCAGGCCAGACACGCGCAATGCATGCTAGATAGGTACGGCTACAAATACACACTGAGAATAAGTAATACTTTTCCATTGCAACAATGGTTGAATTCAACGCGCCTTAAAGAAACGTCATACGTACACTGCCTGTTTTGTCTAATGATACAGCTGGAGACGCAAGTACTGGGTTTTAATGGGTTTCACTCGCTGGATTCAAGAATAATCTTATGATGTATGAAATGTGAAGTTAACAGCTCGGTGAAGGCAATGATGTAATGCAGGGTTAATTTACAATATTAAAAGTAATGATGCAGAATTAAAGCCGAGGAGGACGATAAATGTGGCAACCATGGCAACAGACAAATGACAAACGACTGCAAAACTCTGTTGGGCAGAACTTGAGAAACCTAGCAGAATGCATCGGTAACGTCACAGACATGTTACTGGGGACGTATCTGGTTCAAATCTCGGCCGGTACGCGTACTATCCTGTCTGTGAATTTGCGTGGTTTCCATCATTCCGTCCGGGCGAGTGTCGGGATAGTTCCTCGATTATGCTACGACTAACTCCTTCCAAACCCTTCCCGAATCATAAGCAATCAAAGAATCCACGATATATTGAAAGTGATGTAAAACAAACCTAAAAAAACCGCGTTCGATATCGAATCGTGGGTACAAGGATGGCATTAATAGGGGGAGAGAGAGGGAAGCGGTGTAACTAGCTGAGACAGGCTTCTGCTACTAAGAACGTAATTACGTCACGACGACGATATGAAGTCGAAACATGTGACCGACTAACTTATATGAAAGGACTACAAAGCAGTTACAATAAACCGTAGTGTGCTGAACAGAGTATATCTACTACAGGAACACGGTCAATTAAAGTGGATCAATGGCAGCTTCCACAAACAAGCCAGCGAACTTTCAGACTAGTTAAAAAGTACAGAATTCCTTGAACGGCAAAAGGTGCCCTGTACCGTGCAGGTAGTTAAACGATAGACTGCTTATGCAATAGGCAAGTGCAGAATGCGGAAGCAGGGCATTGCTCATGCCTGCGATACGGACCCCAAACTGACCCAACGTTTGCTTCATTTACACACGTGTGCAACGGCCAGTGCTCTCTTCACTACTGACAGCACTAGCACATCGTCCTGCAGACAGCTCTTATTAAGCACCTGCAATAGAAATGGCAGATAACAAAACGTCACCGGAACGAACGCCTGTAAAGGAAACTTGCTCATAATAAACCAGCTGTCTGCAAAGGAAGAACAGTCCTTTGACTACAGTACACCGTACCACAAGCTATCTGCACAGTGGATATACGTCGCTGAACTACAATTACAAATATCTCTTTCCTTGCAGAGGTGTGCAAGACAAACGAGTAGAGGTAACTGTATATGGAAAGAACTGGCAAAATGGTAAAGGTAAGCATCGTCCCTGCTCACACCATGATATCATGCGCGGGAGAAGAGACCTACACTTCCACTCCTTAACACTTGATTACAAGGGAGTGGTCAGCTTCACGCCCCAGCTGCTTTATCCCCCAATAACCATTAAATAGACGGCTGGGTGCCTTCCAGAGCCGGCCTGGACGCTTTGTATAAGAAATACTCTGTTGCCCCTACCGGGAATCGAACTATGGTTTCTTCGATATCCAACCCGTAGCCTAACTATTACAACAGAAGAGCTACCCCAGCCCACATCAACAGAAGGTATAGGCGTTAAATGACCTTATGCACCTTACTGCGCATGTGCAATGGAATATTCCGATAGGGGATGGATCGAGATTCGTTTCTGAACAGGTTCAGAAAAGGTCTATTCTCCACAGAGTATAGAGCGGCGGTTCTTAAACTAGGGTCCGTGGATAAATTTCACGGGGTCCGTGAACTTGGATGGGGAAAAAATTACAACATTATTTTTCACTCACCTCTAACTGAAATTTGGGTTCCATTCAATAACCAATGCAGGCAACAAAGTCTAACTTATGGCCTCTAGACTCCAAAAATGCGTTTAACCTCAATAAATCCCACTATATATTACGCATTTAAATATATTTTTCTGAAAAAGGGACCACAGGTTTCACCAGACTGTCAATGGGGTCTATGGTATGAAAAGAGATTAAGAACCCCTGGTCTAGACCATCATCTCTGGGGCCCACCCAATCTTCTATTCCACGCATACGAGGGAGTTATCTACTGACGTATCGGGGGTAAGGGGGTAAAGTTGGTCACTCTTCTTCATATAGCACCGAGGTAAACAGTGCATGGAGCCATGCTTCCGCTCCTCCATAGGCGTTCGTGTTCCCACGGCAGTGGTTTGTGGGATTTGTGGTGGACGAAGAGATAATGGAACATTTCTCTCAAGGGTAGTTCAGTTTTCCCATCGGTAACACTCCACCAATGCTCCATACTCATTCATCTACAGTCAACACACCGTATACTCGTATCAAGTGGCATCGTCGTTAAATGAACACTAAAGGATATACATTTTATGTCCAATATACTTTTACGTAAGATTTACAGCTTTCGAGGCGATAAAAGCGAAAGTGAGCGAACGCACTGCTTCCTCGGGGCAAGCCGCAAAACACGAATACGTCTGTCAACTTTGCACGGAACACCTTGCACCGTATATAATCACAAACTTTTAAACGCCCGGTTGGAACCCGTTACGGGGCCCCTTTAGCACAGCAGACGACCTGGTATTAATTTTACTTACTGATATAAGCCGTTGCCACAATCCATAATTGTTTTCAAGGGAACTCTGATGTGTAACTTGAGAAGAACGCTGAAGCCGCCTTACTCACAAGCCTGTATATTACCATGTTGGCTGTCAGCTCACGTATAGGTTGCGATGTTGCCATGGCGCATACATAAACCATAACTCAACACATGTCACGTACACTCGAAGACCTTACATCCTCAACAACACCCGGCTGGGCCCAACCCGCAGAGTATTCTGGGAGTCCACGAATTCGACTACACAATATAACATGTCAGTCACAGAACTCGATGCGAGAGTTACAAATTGTCATATTATACTTACGAATCGCGGTAGGGAAGGTACTACCGATTGTATTACCACAGTCCTTAAGTACGGGCGTAACGTGACGTAGGTCGGCAGATGTGAAGAGCCTTCACTAATTCCAACATGAGGTCGTAGTGACAGTTACGTCACATACGTCTCCACTGTCTCCGTTTTTCGTCGCTGTCAAAGTTCTCGTTCTGCGGCACCGAAAGACCAAGAACTGACTTAACACTGATCGACACGTTTCAAACGCCGTTTCCAAACGTAAAGTTGTTCCTGGGTTTTGCTTAACGACCACGACATGAATTCTGGTAGAGTCGAGTTACGCCCAAAGGCACTGCTAACCTAGGTTCTAGACAGGGGTAGGTGGGTATAGCTTCACGCCCCCAGCCGCTTTATTCTCAGGGAAGCAGTCCCATGTATGCACTAACGATGGCTGGGTCCCATAACCGGTAACCGGTCTGCACCCCTGCCAGGAACCAAAACAAGATTCCATGGCCGACCAGTCCGGAGCCGCGGCCTTGTCATCAAACCGACTGACACATACCGGAGGGGGGGGGGCAGTTAAGATGCAGCAACGGGCGCAGAAATGAGCCCCCGTTAAGCGATGCTGTATGACATATTCGCTGACCTTCTCCGTTAAGGCAGCAGTATGAGATGTGACAGTACCGATCAGGTACCATACGAACAGCTACTGCGACTGATGCACGGTCTTTCTCCGTTATTCCCAGATCAATACAACCAAAGCCGTAATTCACAAACTAATTTCGCAAGATTCAACAACGGCCAGAACTGCAAGCAGTGCACCACATAACGACATGCTGCACGTTATGTTATACAGTATACAGTAATATCATGTTACATTATACAATTGTGAAGGGTCGCTTTCGCAAGACAAACTCATCGAACCCAATTAATTACAGGCAATTAGTGTTACCACAGGCAACGTGGGGCGAGGCCAGTAACGTCATTTGTTGTGGGCTTCGCTGTCCAGGTAGAATTATCTGGCAACGAGCAACCATTGTTGTGGCGGCGATCCTAATAACAGTGGGGCCACCTTCGAGCAGAAAACGGCCCTCCCTTTCTGCATCCTTCAGGCCCATGACAAGATCAGCAAACATTCGGCTTAATGCACGGTCGCTACAGGTTGGACGGTCCGGGGATCGAATCCCGGTGGGAGCGAGATTTCCCGCACCTGTCCAGACTAGCCTCCTACACAAATGGGTATCGGGTCTTTCCTGGGGGGTAATGCGGCCGGGGCGTGACGCTGATCACCCACCACCATCTAGCGCAGAGGTTAAAGAAAGAGTACCGCTATACCTCTACTCACCCTCTTGGCTTTTGTGACCTGTTCTAGGGTGAATTTTACCTTTACCTTTACCTTCCTCAGTACGTACAGACTAACTAGGTTCCCGGCTATTGCACGACGCTGAATCGGCTCGTTATGCAACTCTGTACACGAAGCGGTAATATTGCAGTAAATAAATAATCGGAAGAATATGGAAAGTGCAGTTAAATTTTGGCAACTGGTAACGGAAGCCACGAGCGCCTTCTACAAAAGCCCTGACCTACTCAATATTCTGACTTGCTGCTACGGCCTATGCAGACACTAGTGCAGGGCTGGTTAACCTTTTACTTTTTTTGAGGGCGCGTGCCCTAACTGTCTATAAATTTCAAATAAATCCTTTCGTCTGTCCATGGGAATTTTTAAGAGCAAAATTAGGTCTTGGAACCTTCCACAATTATTATTAAGTATTGCATTATTATTAATGCATATTGTAATTACATTTTTACAATTAATGAACAGTATTATTGTATTATATTTATAACAAAGGCCTGATCGAGGAATGCGATAAGGAAGAAAATCTGGAAGTAAATGGGACGGCTACTAGTTCCTGTTTGAAAAGAAGACTAAAACATTTTGTTTAATGTCACGTATTTGCCCAGTCACCTCCAGGCCGACGCCCCAATGAAAAATATCCATTCAAAAATTTGTGTAAAAATGTTTAACGCTCGGCGTTATTTGTAGCACCAGTAAATACACACACACAATCTGTACGCAGTCAGGTGTGTATGTATGTATATACACACACACATACTTCACAATACAGAGACGCTGGTCTGGGATATCAGCGAATGCCGGGCTCCATTTTGAGCACGCGCGATATAGGTGCGTCAGATATGTTCTAGGGCATTGGCAGATAAGACTTCCTGATTTCATGGAATCCGATGATTCATTTTTTTAAAAAAATCTTGGCATTAGAGCAAGACCAATTCAGTCATTGTCGTATTTCTCTAAAATCCACATCAATATTATCGTACGTGTATGCCAAGATCATACATATAAATTTGACGTTCATTGAGCCGTGCATTGTTATACATATGTATATATATATATATATATATATATAGTAAAACCAATTAGATGCAGCATTGTCTCAAATTTATTTCATTTGGAATGACGCTGTACATGTTTCGGACGGTCTTTCCTTCCATCATCAGGAGTTCAAGACTGTACATACAGCAACAGGCATATGTCAAACAGATACTGCCGACTGCCAGTAAGTAGTCCGCAGTATGTTTGATATATGCCTGTTGCTGTATGTACAGTTTTGAACTCCTGATGATGGAAGGAAAGACCGTCCGAAACATGTACAGCGTCATTCCAAATAAAATAAATTTGAGACAATGGTGCATCTAATTGGTTTTACTACAGCAATACCAAGCATGCAGTTTCTTCTGTCCAGATATTTCGCCCAACGCAATGCATTTCCCTCCCAGACCACAGAAAGCGCCCTGCCACGCCCTCTCATTCCCTCTTATTACTTGACATTCCAACCAAAGCATGTCAGAATAAGTCTCAATATAGCGCCTAAACCACAGGCTGGCCGACCGGTGATCGCGATTCGATTCCTGCGACAGACAGAGATTTTCTCTTCGTCAGCGCATCCACCCAGACTACGAAGGTCAGTCAACCTCATACCCGACGTGTACAGGGGTCTCTTCGCTACGGAATAACGCGGTCGGGCCGCGAAGCTAATCAACCGCCTCGATTTAGTGCCCAGGTTAACTATGACAATGTCCCATTAAGTTTTAAAAGCGTGGTACTTAATCAAGCATACAGGAGAGTTTAGAATGTACCAAGTGACAGAGCTGCCTCAAATAACCAAATTATCTATCGCTTTCAACAGCAATCTAAAGAAGCAATGAAGCTGTAACCCTCCGATATTCCGAAAAGTACTTCCCGCTCCGAACCACCAGCCACTAGCAGCTCCTAATAACTTTGGCGATTAACAGTTTTAATTATGAAACACAGTACCGCTCCCAGAACTCTTTTTTTAAAGCCGAATTATCTCCGACGTTTCTTAAATCTAACTTGGGCCCAAGTTATGACGGATGGTCCATATAACCAGAAGGAGATTATTCTATACAAGCGCAGAAAGCAAACTGTTAATTTTACACCGAATGTGACCAAAACATATCTACTGTTAAGACTGCATGTCATGGAGCTTGCTTCTAAGGAGTACATTTCCGCTCAATACAATTACAGCATCAAAGCGAGTACTTTAGTTCTACTTGTATGAGACTGAGCATGCGAAGAGAGGGAAGCTTAATTTTTTCATTCTGAGTGTTGAATTATAGCTCCAGAATCTGTTTACTGTCTTTAAATTACTGTTTTAATTAACATTCTTCATAAACGAAAATTCAACGTCTTTTATTAAAACTTCGACTACTTGTTTGAACCCCTTTCAACAGTCAGTTCCCCAGCCGAACGCACAAACAAAAGAAATAATATATCGGCACGTTCCTGCCAAAAAAATACAAAGTCTAATTTTTCATTTTTTTTTTTATTACTCAGATAACTTCACTTGATTCTTTGATTTCCTAGCGGTCTGTGGCAAATGCAGCATTCTCCGAATGTCTTTAACAATAGTTGGTTCTCTGGCAGCTTGGGCACTTGGTCTATAGAGCAGTGATTCTCAACCTTTGCGAGACCGCGGCCCGGTAAATTTTTTTTTTCTTCTTCATAAAACGAGAGCCCGGTCCCAACAAATTTACTCGTAAATACCTTTCCATTTTTTAAAGTTCATACATTAAACTAACATAAGTTTTAATAATTAATTATGGCGTAAACATAAAGAGTATTAGTACACTTATGTATACGGTGTGGCATGTTGACAAATATAAAATTACATTTAAATTAGTTATCAATCACTGGACTAATGAAATCTTGTAGCAAATTTTAGTTTCCTCAGGTCAACATCTGGGTCTGAGCCATTCGACACATTCATGAATATATTTTCCTCAGAATATATCCACTACTTATTCATGAAAAATTCTTAGAAAACTGAAATGACAAATTCCAGGAGAACCTCTCGCGGCCCGGTATAATTGATGCCAGGGCCCGGTACCTGGCCGCGGCCCGGCGGTTGAGAAACACTGCTCTAGAGTTTCAGAAAATATTTTCGTCATCTAGAGTTTTGTAATCTTATAACATTAATAATTTATTACACCGAACCTATGTTCGACACTCCCTTGTGTGAGGCATATTAATTAACATATATGCCGTCTGAGCGTCATCTCTATTCCTCAGACGATATACTGTCGTTAGACAGCAACTTTTACTGTATTTACGTAATGTTTCGCCAGAAGCTTGCTTTAATGGCACCCGCTCATATCACACAATTTTAAAGTTCTTCTGCAACACGCTGAAATACGCTCACGTACCTATTTGGCTATTCCGTCACAGACAGGTTTTCACTGTACGTTTGGCGCATCACAGTTCCTCCACTGCTGCTGTCTGTACCGGCAAGCAGGGAGAGACGAAAAACAAGTTCGAGAGTTTTTACAAACCGGTCCTCAGCAGGGCATTTATGGCCGTGATAATAGGCTTCTCTGTTATATGAATAGCAACAGTTATCAGCGTTTGCTGCGACCGTGTTGGACTGTTG
>Ga0123352_10009278_pt1 | contig 15380 bp, 10 predicted proteins | sample TergutLab28metaG_FD_89700 | JGI IMG/M metagenome (GOLD analysis project Ga0123352, IMG submission 89700) | Labiotermes labralis P1 segment gut microbial communities from Petit-Saut dam, French Guiana - Lab288 P1 | ecosystem: Host-associated > Arthropoda: Insects > Digestive system > Gut ... | reverse complement strand
TCGTGGTGCTGCGAAATGTATTCTGTTTAAATTTATCACGACAATTTTAAGCTCATGGTTTCGTGCATCATAATTCAGTATTAATAAAAATCCAACTAGATGCAACACTGCGCAGTCTGATTTATTTTACTGCAAAATCACTGTACACGTTTCGGGTGTGCACCGCACCCATCATCAGGAGTACTAAAAACTGTAACCGCAGCCTCCGGTACAGGTCATAATACTGGTAGAGCTACTTCACTCCAGCGTGGCCCGATCAGGTCACGTTGGAGGGAAGTAGCTGTACCGGAGGCTGCGGTTACAGTTTTTAGTGCTCCTGATGATGGGTGCGGTGGACGCTAGAAACATGTAGAGTGATTTTGCAGTAAAATAAATCAGACTGCGTACTGTTGCAACTATTTGGATTTTTATTAATATTGATATTATTACAACGAGTTGTATGTGTTACTGGCTTCAAGTGTAGGCCAGTGTGCACAGATATGCGTCTAAATTAATTAATTCTATGAATATTTAATAATGCCATTGGAACTGCGAATGATGTACACTTCCATAACATGGAGAGAGACAAACCGATTAGGAATATTGAATTTTTTTACGGTTTCTGAGAAGACGGCCGTAGCTTGTTTCACGACAGTATTCCGTCATGTACGTACATGTCAACAACAGTTTTATTATAAACGCACAGAGTTACTTGCTACATATCTTAGTTATGTTATTTGAAATAAAGAGGAAGGAATCGAATTGTTGACCACAGAATTAAGGCGCAAAATAAAATAAGCTTCCATAATTATGTGATTTTCACGTCTGTGAGGATCCATATTGTGGTTCTGTACGTTATGGCAACGTGTTTTGGATCTGGTACGTGAAAATCAGCGTTTCGGAGGAACATACTGCTGCCCTCTTCAGGGTAAACCTCTCCCTTGTTGTCGGAGGCACTGTGCCTTAAATAGTCAAAAATACAACAAAAATTAATATAATTTATAACGTAATGCACATACGTTCCTGAAAAGCGACTGGTTGCTTCAATTGTCGGTGGATCGCGGAAGACATTTCTTTCAGTGGTATTTTCGAACCTCATCGGGAGACTATTATGAATATTGCAGAAACTGGCTGGTACTTTCAAACGACCTTACGTCGTGCATAGTGTATTAAGGGTTAAAGTATGCGTTCTAACTAAACGTATCTTGTTTCATGGTACAGTTTTAGAGCAAAGGGGCTCACTGTTTTGACACCAGTAGTGACAAGATGATTACAGAACAATGTTTCAGGCTACTGGAAAAATAACTGTCAGTACATAAGAACAACGCGTTACCTCAGATGCTGTTCCATTGACATACAGACCTATGTGTGTGTGTGTATGTGTATATATATATATATACACGTGTGTGTGTGTGTGTGCATGCGTGTGTTTTATGTATTATTTTTAAAATCAATAAGACACGCCCATTTACTTAACGAATGAATAGGTGCAGTGCTTTCAGTGCTTTTGCAATAATACTTCAGATATATATTACTTGTTTCTTCCATCCATGGTTGTCTTTTCTCGAAATGTATGCAGGAATACTTGTAATGTTAACAGACTATAGATAAAATTTATCGCTCTGTGCCAATCGTGCATTTTTTGAATGGCCCTAAATTTGATCTAAGTTGGGGAATATAAGCAGCTACTTTACATGTAAGTACTTTCACGTTTGTGTGTTAAAGATATTCCAAAAAAATCCTGTCTAAGTATAAAAATGTTTGAAGCAAACGAGGCAAGTTTCTCCCGAAACGGGAATTTTCATCGCGTGATATGTAGCCTGTATGAGTAAGAAATACAATCGATCTTATGAATGCGATTTCTCACTTTACTGTTCCAGTTTTTGTAACATGTTCGTCCTTCAAAACTTCTTTAAATATATTTGACGTTCATAGGCCCGTGCATCGTAATATATTTCTATAGTAAAACCAACTAGATGCACCAGTGTCTGAAATTTATTTTATTTTGGAATGACACTCTACATGTTTCGGACGGTCTTTCCGTCCATCATCAGGAGATCACGACTGTACATATGCCTGTTGCTGTACGTACAGTCTTGAACTCCTGATGATGGACGGAAAGACCGTCCGAAACATGTAGAGTTATTCCAGAGTAAAATAAATTTGAGACATTGGTACATCTGGTTGGTTCTACTATAGACATGTTCTGTAAATGTACTTTTACTTACAATACCTTTAGCATATGAATGAAACACCAAAATTTAAGTTTCTAGAAACATGGGTTTTGAACTTTTGCCGGTTATACATAATCTTAGACTACTCCATTGAAAAAAGTCAAGAAATTATTATAGTCGGCTAAAAATGATTATTTTCAGCGTCCTTTTGCCGGTTAAACATAATATTAGACTAATCCATTGAAAAAAGTCAAATTATTTTAGTCGGCTAAAAATGATTATTTTCAGCGTCCTTTTGCCGGTTAAACATAATTTTAGACTACTCCATTGAAAAAAGTCAATAAATTATTTTAGTCGGCTAAAAATGATTATTTTCAGCGTCCTTTTGCCGTTTAAACATAATCTTAGACTACTCCGTTGAAAAAATGTCAAGAAATTATTATAGTCGGCTAAAAATGATTACTTTCAGCGTCCCTTTGCCGTTTAAACATAATCTTAGACTATTCCATTGAAAAAAGTCAAGAAATTATTATAGTCGGCTAAAAATGATTACTTTCAGCGTCCTTTTGCCGTTTAAACATAATCTTAGACTACTCCATAGAAAAAATGTCAAGATATTATTATAGTCGGCTAAAAAAGATTATTTTCAGCGTCCTTTTGCAAAAATGGTTCGTCTAAATTTAGTCATCGTTACGCAGTTTTGAATTATATTTGAGTCTGTGCTTTACATGTAGGGGAAATTCTTCTTCTTGATAACTGCGGGATCCCAATTTATGTAAAGTATTATTAGAAACCTTGCACTAATCATAAGAAGTTCACTGTGGTGTTTACAGTTACATTATTATTGTTACGATGTGTTATTTTACAACACCCATTGCCGTAATTTTATATTGAATTCTACTTATTATTTGTTTTGGGTTTGTTCCATGTTTGGTTTTTTGGTGGCTTTACATAATAGACGGATCCGGAGACGTTGACTTTTAGCATTAAATGCAGTCACTTAAAGCATCATATGATGACGTATGGAAAATGGCTACATAGCTTCATACTGTTTAAACTATGACGGTAAATGGAAATGAATGCTGAGCTTTACGATTCGGTCGATTTACCCTGATACCCATTGAATGGCAGTATGAGCGGTCCGTAAAACCATTCTGAAGGCAAGCACGAAGAGAAAAATCCCTCATATAACAGGGATTGTATCTACGTCGTCCGGCTTGTGGCCATTAATTTGGTTCCTGTATATCGAAAACGTACTTAAAGCTCTTGCATGTGCGAGGCTTCCAGAAAGGGTCACCCCCATTAATTTCACCACGTATATATTCGATTATTAGTAGATGGAGACGTTTAGTCCTCTTATGAATATTTATTTTTAGCTACATCTACGTACTTATGTGGCGACCGCGGTGGCACAGTGGTTAAGGTGCTGTGTTACAAATCGGAAGGTCGCTGGTTCGATCCGAGCTGGTGTCATTGGAATTTTTCACTGACATAAAATCCTTCCGATCGCACTATGGCCCTGGGGTCGATTCAGCCTCTAACAGAAATGAGTACCAGGAGCATTTCCTGAGGGTAAAGGCGGCCGGTGCGTAAGGCTGGCAACCTTACCACCAGCCTGTGCCGTTGTCATGAAATCTGGGAACCTTATCTTCCTGGAACCCTCTGGGCCACTCCAGGCCTGTGACGGGACTGCTTTACCTTTTTTGCGTACATATGTACACATGCAGGTATATGCGAATAGATACTACGAGGTGTGTGTATTTTCGATATTAATAATAATGATAATAATAATAATGACAACAATAATTTTCATAGAAATCGTGTTTCATCAACGAATTTTCAGAAATTGTCCACAAATTGTTATTTTGTAGAGGAATAAATGTTATAGTGAAAGTCCTTGTCTGGTCTCTCTTCGTTATCATCAAATACGTCACATTAAATTTTATCTTGTTCTATGGCTGTGTCTACGTACTATAAATTCATTGAGAATTCGCACCTTATCAATGCAGAATATCCATTTTAAAACTTTGTCCACACAAAGTCGAATACAAGTTTAGACAACTGCTCGTGACCTACGCAGGAATCAGTTGTGGATTTGGCTATTGTCATGTAACAGTTCGAATACAATTGAATCTTTCGAAAGCTGAAATTAATCCACGTTACATTTAAAGACTCACTTTTACGCAGCAGAGAACACAGTGTGCTTCCATTAGCAGGACCACTCAGTACTTGTTGTGCATGGAAGTACAGATCGTTTTTGTGAGTTTTGTACGAAACCCATAATTCATTGTTAAAACTCGTCGGTGCGTATAGCAACCACTAGGTTTTAAAGCGTTACAGTAAACCCACACTTCTTCTTGATGCCTAGGAATTTTCGCACTTATTGCAATATAATAATTCCTGGCTTTGGCATGCCAGTCGGAACGTAAAGCATTATTACTTTACGGGATTTCTTGATGAACTGTTGATTTGCCCCATCGACGAAATGACTGGGCAGACAATATAAATTTGCTATTTGATTGGTTCCAAGATATTCATTGATAAGGCAAGAAAATTTGTGTAGTTGTTTTATACTTCGTAGCTTAGTCTCATAAACTGTTCATGGTAATACTTACTGAACATTTCTTTTATTTTCGTTGTTACACCGTGCATGTTGTCGAGTTACTCCATTATTATACCAACTACTGCACATATATAAAATTTACACATTAAAACGTTAAAACGCTCCGACATGTTTCGGTCCTAGGACCGAAACATGTCGGAGCGTTTTAATGTTTTAATGTGTAAATTTTATAAATTTTATGTATGTGCAGTAGTTGGTATAATAATTAAGTAACTTACTGAACAGTTTCCGATTCAAGATCACAAGCAGTTGTGTCCGAATTACCAAAGATGTCTCAAGTAGATGGTATACGTTTACAAAAACCACTAGTTTAAGAACTTGCATAAACGAGGCTGTAGACAATAGATTATTGGCCAGTATTTCATGCCCTGAGTACAGCTTGCCAAAATCACGACTGTATGAATTATAAATAAATTCGTGTTTTGAAACTGTATTACGTAAGTTACGAAGTGAATAACAACTGGATGTGCAGACATTATATTGCAGTGCAGCAGAACATTTAGAATCGCTTGATTCTGAAGGGCATATTTGTTGGTGGTGTTTCATATAGCCCACCAAGTGTAATAAAATTTACCACTCATTTTGTTACGGTACTCTTCTACTTAGAAAATGAAAAATAATATTATATGTTTGCCACTAACAAGAGACCACTTTCTGAAAACGTTCAGAAGTTTTCAGATTCAAAACAAAACGCTCTCCATAAAATGTAGTATTTTTTTTAAAGTGAATTCTGCTTGACATTGCGTAAAGTTGATTTAAACGTTATTAAACATAAGTTAATAAACTTACGACGCAACGGATTCCATTCAACAAGTCTGTATAATGGTGCACGTGTTTTGGCTGAAAACTGCGCTTGTAAAGGGAGGCTTGTCTTTAACAGGGTTGCAGAGTCATCTCATTCATGGAAACGGACACACGTCCAAACAGCAGTGATTTTGAAGCTGATATCAAATTGTTTATTGCCACTAGCATTTGTTACTCATGCATTTGCTGAAGTAGCACAATAAAGGATTTCGTAGTTCATAAAATACTTGCTTTTAAGAATGGAATGAATACGTGAAGTTTTTATTCACATGATTCATATACGGCAGATCTTCCGCGAGACATTTCGAACACTAAAGTGTTTCACTTGGATTTGTTGTAAATTCTCAAAGCAATTACAACCAACATAAAATTTATTTTGGAACAGAATGTTTGGAATTATTTCACTTGGCTGTGTATTAAGGTCTTTCATGTAATGAATTGAAGGTGAAGGCGCGTGATCTGCAGCGAGCGGGCAGTAACTATGTGTACACTGCAGCGTAACGACGGGGTATGCTTGCCACGTGTTTTTGTTCCCTTACCTGGTGCTGTCTGGTGCAGTTTCTGTGGTAGTGTGGTGATGGGTGAGTAGTGCTCGCTGTACTCTGTGTTCACTCTTCTCTATCACCTGGAAGTAGACATGCCTACGTTTTTCACTGTAAAGTGTTCGCCCTTCTCTTATGAACGACTTTCAAATTCCCGCCACGAATCGCGCCTTCTTCAATCGGTTAGGTAGGCAGTCGTTTGTTCTCCTTCTGTTTGTTCTTTCGTTCGTTCGTCCGTCTGTCTGTCCGTTCGTACGGCTCGAAGTCCCTAACACTAACGATCAAGCTTGAAAATATTAGTTCCAACGTAACGAAGTGGCAAAGTCTTTTATATGACAGCCCCTCCCCCCCTTGAAGTCCGGTTGACAAGTACTGGGGTGCGCGCGTATTGCCTGAAAGCTGAAAGAAGCTCCAAGAGCGAGTCCTCTTCCTGGTTTGTGTCGATTGGCTACCAGTTACATCGACACTTGAGAGGCCGGTCTGTCCGCCACCCACGCCAGCTGCTGGTGGCTTGGCAGTCGGGACCCGCATTGATCCTGTTCTGCAAGTCGCTGCTGTCTTGCGCAGAGGTGTCCGCGGGATGCATAATATCGATAGGCTAGCCATCATACCAGCAGCTTGGGGAGGGAGGGATGAAACTATTCTGTTTTGGCGGGAACGTGGGAGTAGAGCTCGCTGCTTTCAGAATGAAAGGCTTTATTCAACTACATCCCTTCCCTCCAGATCACCCGCACGGGTGAAAACCACCCCACTACCCATCATGTTTCAGCACTTTTCTTTGAAAAATACACTCCAATACCTGGAAAAGGCAAATAGCCCATCTCATATATGTAGGTCACTGTTCGTGATGCGTGCCCCTGTCGTAATTTCTTGAATAAGCACCCGAATTTAATAATAAAATGCCCATTCTTTAACAGAAGTTGTAGGCCTGTTCCATACTAAGATGCCATTTACGTCCCACGAACGAAAATCTGTGTCGTTGCTTGCACCGTAGGGTGTCACAAACGCAGCTCCTTTATGGATTTCTCATTCAGCTTCGAGAATTTTGCAAACCATTTTCAGTTTTAAGCCGATTTTATTTTCAAGTGCATCTCACCACGGTAATTATCTTCAGAGTACAAGAGTTGTCTTGAGCAGTTGATATTTTTTTCGGCCTATGGCAGTATCTCTTCTATGGAAACTGAAGGCTCATCTTTTTCACATATATATGCCATTCCTGCTTATCTTTGGTTATACGTTGCCACCTTCACTTCCAGTTGTTCCTAATGTCTGTTTTTTTAAGTATTAAACAAGTTTTCTTTTTAATTTATGCCTGTCTTATGCACGAAATTTGTTCTCGGCTGTCCATTCTTGGACATTACATAGACATACACTGTGCCTTCCAAATTTCCTCCTACGCCTCGCAAATTTATTTGTTTTACCCTAACATTAGTCATTCAGGTACACACTTGCCTGTTTTATACATTCTGGTATTTATTCAGCTTCCTTAGGCATACATTTACTGAATCGACCTTAGTCTGCAGGTACGTGTACGTGGGTGTAAATATCTTTCTTTAGACTCTTAGCTAGGAGTTGGAAGGGTAAAAGGCCTTGAATAGATGGCAGTGAATATTCCAGAGTGTTGTTGTCCCTGAATTCCGTAACGGATAATATTCAGAATTGTTACTCTCCTTACTGCACAGTGAAATGACACTGGATAACTACAGTTGGGCGATTTTATTGAGGCTGTGTTAAATAACTGTGACTAGTGATACCGGTGACGTTATTTATTTATTTATTTACGAGAATATCAGGCATGAGTCTGAATTTTTCTATTTATTTTCGAATGCCAGTTTAGGAAGAGTATATTTGATCCGATCCTAACCACATCCGTCATGATATCTGTCTCCCAGTCAACTTTTAAATCTTCTGGACGGCCGTGCCTTATAGCTCTGTAAATACGCACCATCGTTTCAGAGGGAACTGATGTTACTATCATCAATGTCCCCTGACCCTGTGGTGCAGAACATGTTTTCATTCTGGAAGACAGGTATTTGTAGATGTGGCAGTGATAATCTCACAATTGTATGCCCCTTGTAACTTATTCACTTTGTCTGAACAAACCAAACAATCAAATAACTCCTTGTAAATGACCAAATTGACGCACAATTTTTTCATGCACGTTTATTTCTATTCTCTACACGTTTCGGGCAGCCGTGTGCCCATCATCAGGAGAATTACTGTATCAACGCGACACCTGGTTTATATCACTCTGCGTAGATGACCGTCTGGTATGCATACGAGACGGTCATCTACACAGAGCGACATAAACAAGGTGTCTCACGGATACAATAATGCTCCTTATGATGGACACACGGCTGCCCGAAACGTGTAGAGAATCGAAATAAACATACATGAAAAATTGTGCGTCAAGTCGGTTATTTACAAGGATCATACCAGGATGCACGGTCAACAAAACATAAAAAATCAAATAACTCTTTCCATATTAATAGAATTCCAAGTGTGACCGCCGATAATAACGTATCACAGCCCACCTTTAGGACATAAGTCATTGTCTGTTCCATGTGCTCGGTTCGTCAAAAATAATCCCCCCCGAATCGTCTTAATAGGCCTATAACCACCCACTCTTTCCAGCTATTGAAACCAGATCTACATTTCGCGTAACGTCTTGTTGGGTAGGATTTACTACAGGAAATGCGTATAAATATACTCGTACATGATCGAAAAAAAGAATGGCGAACGATAGGTAAAGCATTGCATGAAATCAGCAGACCGCTTTAATGAGATGACCGAAAAAAATGAGAAGCGAAGAGAGTTTGCATACAAATAATAACATGGAAATTTACTAAGCGTGTTGTAGGAGCACTTGCATAGTTACAAAGTCTTTTTGATAAGAGTAAACTCTCATTGCACATATAAGAATAATACAAAATAAAAGTCTGTAATTTTGCAAAATTTAATATAGCTGCGCATGTGGTCCGAAATGTCTGTTTTGTTTCATATGTCAAGATTTCTGGCTTGTGGTGTTAGGTTTCTGAATTTAACTAAATTTCTAAGTCCAACAGAATTTGTTGTAAGAGATCTGGCTTTACTCCAGGTAGTGATGAAAGCGTCTGATACTCCAGGTTTGTACAAACACGTTTCCGAATATTCGCATCCAAATTAGAATGTTCATTCGTGATGACCTTTCTTCAAATTTTGATGTTTTGCTGACCGTGCATCTCAGTATAATCTTAGCAATTGACCAACATAGTGCACAAATTCTTGTTTCTTCATCATGAAATAAAGTGAACTGCCAGCTTCATGCAACAATGTTATTTATTGAAGTTGCTTTAGCTCGACATGTTTCGGGCGCATACGCCCATCATCAGGACCACTAGATGTTAAGTTGCAGCATAGGACCACCACCCATCTACAAACTGGGTGCAGACAACCATATGCTGCAACTTAACATCTAGTGCTCCTGATGATGGGCGTATGCGCCCGAAACATGTCGAACTAAAGAAACTTCAATAAATTACATTGTTGCATCAAGTTGGCAGTTCACTTTATTTCATAGTGGTAAGAAATTGCCGCCACTCGCTGCGAAATAACCCAGAGGAGCACAGTTCTCTAAATAACAGCTAGATTGGAGCGGGTAAAATAATCAAGGTGGGTACTTTCCAAATGTTGTATCTGACTTACTGCGTTACCATATATGTTCCCCGGCTAAATATTGCGCGTAAATTCCTGCTACCTTCCACTGATGCTACATGATCCTGTAATAATGTTCTGTAACTATCCTAAACGAATACTCGCCTGGAAACCTCAATGGTCGCAACAATTTCTGTAAAGAGAAGTGCGTATATGACGGTGCCGTCCGTTGCAAAGTGTCACATTTTAAGTTTCCTCATATTTAGTGTAATGTCTGTAGGAACCTATTACTTTTTCTTTGTGCCTTCTTTTCCAAAATTCTTAGCTGAGTACGCAATCTGGTTTTCAAAATAATATACGGATTGACAGGCCAACAAACGTAAATAAAACTCAGTGAAACACTGTGTAATAGAACTACATTCATTGGTTTGATATGATGTTTCTGTCACTTTTTTCGTTTTCTGGCATAGTTGCACTAATTGTTTGGGTCCCCTTTCCTAAAAGGTTAATCGACTGCGGATTTCTTAAATATAATTTACTAGAAGCAATGAAGTTTTACGTATCATATAGCTCAATAAATTTACCATTTCTTCCAAGCACATAATATTACTTCTTTAAAATTCCCGTCAGTTCAAATTTTTGCAGGTCGCTAGAATCTCTTAGCGAAGCCGTTGGAAACAACTATTTTAAAAGAAGAAAATGCTAAAGAAATTAATCTAGTTTTAAGGAAATTATGGTAAATGGGTAGGCCTGCTGATGTCGAATGTAAGAAAGACGCAGATGCTGTGTTCAAAAAGAAAGGACATTGAAGAGCAATGAAAAGTAAGCTGTGTTGTAAGTAGTACCTGTAAACGCCTTCAGAAATGAATTAAGTGGGTGCAATCCCGGAGAGTAGTAGCAAACAAGATAAAACAAGTTATCTCAACGAAGACGAAAACAAGCTATTTTTGTGGTTGACACGTTTTTGTCCAAGATATTGTAGAGTGTAGACTACTGAGGTGAGAATGCTGGGAAGAGTCTGTGAGATGACAGTGGAGGGGCGTACACAAACCTATGAAGTGGCTGCCTGAAGGACAGTTGAATCGCGGAAAGAAATAAATTCGTGTGAGATTGTGTTAGAAAGTATTTGGGGTTCCTAGATGCGCAGTAAAGGCTTAGTAGATTTCAAACTCAGCACACACAGCTGTAGTGGCAATACAGTAAAGTACTAGAAACGCATAACCCTTGAGATAAAGAGGACGTAGCACAACTTGGAATTCCACTCACGATGAATAAACAGGATTAGATATCAATTGAGGAAGACTTTTGCACATGTAATTGGAAAGGAACTGGAGGAATAGAGGATAAATATAAATTCAAATGATGTGTAATGATACGCGTATGCAGAAAAGTGCTATTGTTGCCAGAACTTCAGATATTCCTTAACTGAATGTAGTGATATAAAAAGAATCTTGGGAGAGGAGAATATATTACATGTTATAGTGGGGACGAAAGAAGAGACGCAGACGGAATGTCCAGAGAGGACAGTGCCCGTTATGAGGAAAGATGGAGGGTGGAAGACGTAGAAGTATGCTGTTACTTTGCAGTGCAATGAAGAAACGGAGAGAGAATAAATTTGAAGTATAAGAAATGGCTACATTTTGTAAAAAAAATTTTTTGCAAAATATTATTGTAATCATGGTTTTTTTATTAGCGATGTTTGAGAATTCTCGTTTAAAGAAAGTGGTATTTTACAGAAAGGAAGAGGAGTTTAATCTAAGGGAAATGGATGTCTTTAATTAAGGAGCATAGACCTAGTCATAATTACATGGCTGATGAGATCCTTCTGCCACAGTTAATAAGGGGTCCTCGCGAGTGGACGAAATGGGTAATATTTTGAAGTGTAACATTTCATTCTGCTATAAATACTGGGTGGAGAAAAGCCTCAAAAGATTATAAATTTTACGTTATTGAGCTCCGTGTAATTGAACTACGTACTTGGTTTTGGAAGGAGTTATGAAACAGTGGAAATTTGTGTCTAGTAAGTACGTTATTCGAAGTATACAAAAAGACACATTGTCTGCAAAGGTAAGGAATATTGAAGATTTATCGACCTTTTGACACTAATACAGTCTTCAGTTGTAGCTCGAAACTTGGGAGTGGAGGGCAACCGGACAATCATTCGTTACATATACTAAAATATTATAGTTAATTAACACCATGACTCGTGATTTTCCTGCAGGATTTTGTAGTCATTTAGCGTCAGATTTCGTCACCGCGATGAAGAAAATCCCCTATTATATTCCGATGTAAGCACCTTGAATCTGGTTCAATTTATACACCCCGTGCTTTCGAGACGTATTCTATTCGATGTATCTACATGAAAATAGGTCCGTGTTGTTAGAATCGATTTGCATTTGTATAGAATACGTTATAAATATGGCAACAATTTTAAATTAATTAGAGTGTAAATTTGCTATTCACCTGCCCGGAAATCTTACATACGTATATAAGGTTCAGTGAAATAAAGATGGGCCAAGTCGTGGGACAGATTTACGTAGAAATATTTTCAAAGGCTTTAGTGCAGTTATCACATCGTGTCATCAGATTGTCACTGCCGAGCTTAGAAATATTACGAAAATGTTATATTACTTTAAAACCAGGTACTTTACTTCACCCTGCGAACAGGTCTAACAGTCTTAAATACTGCTAACCGCTAAACGTCGACCGGGTGTATTACCTTAGTTAGGGTAGCCGGGCCCGTTTTTGAAAATCAGACACAAAACTGTCCCAATACGAATGAAGGTTAGCACCAATCAAAAGCGAGATTCTACTCCACTATTAAACTGATTATAAAGACGGGCCGCTCTGATTTATTCTATACGGAGCTTTCTATTAAAATGAGTATGAAATGCAGCCACCATAATTCTGACTATGCGGGACACGTTCATATGAAAACGTAAAGTGACGCCTGTCGTACTGCATATAAAGTATTCCTCAAACTGTGATTCGTGTACCGCAACAAATCCAGGGAACTCTTTTCAGTGATCGGTGAATCAGAAGAATCTGTTTACGCGTTTCGTAGAATGTTCACGGGTGAAAGTAACATTAAAATTCCTGCAAAACTTATCATATGTTACATTTAAAATATCCCTATTTATACCTTTGTTTTGTTTTGTTATGTTCTATGTTTGTGATGCAATAGAGTTTAACGATTTAAATAATTAGTGATTGATTGAAAACGAATGTAGGACCGTGCGAATGAGTGAATGAAAGAAAGAATGATTGTACGAATGGATGAATGAGTGATGACCAACTAGCTGAATGAATGAATGAATGGTTTGACTGATTGAATTGTTGAATGAATGATTGAGCAAATTAATATATTGTTTCCTTACCTACAGTTTCTTTAACAGTGACGACACTAAGTAAGTGGAATGCTCTCGATGATAGCGGATAATGTATTTGAAAGATGTGAAAGTACTTAGTGTTAGCTTTTTGGTGCATTTGTCTGGGTGGGCCATGGAATACCACAGCACTCTCAGTCAGGATATCCGTGTTCCTTACGAGGTTCGAACTGGGAATCTACAGAATATAAGCGAGAATGTTGATGCTTGAGCCAGCTAACTCGGTTCATTTATTGATGACTAGGCCTGCAGCGTACTGGGTCTCGGTGGTGGTTAAACGCACCTACAGATCATACGGTATTATCACGAGTCGCAGAAACAATGTCACAAATCATCTGACATGTTCCAGCTGATGTTCGTACAATACCCACCAGCACTGCGGAATATGGCACGTGTTAAACCGGTGTCTGGGAAGCTGCATTAGTGTGAAGGCTAATGTCATTGAACGCGTTCTATAAAAAAAACATAAACTTAGTAAGACTGTTACACTTAAAATTTATATACGTGACGCACAATACGATTAGGGTACAGCTACTCTTTACGGGCTGGACGGTCCGGGGATCGAATCCCGGGCGGGGGTGAGATTTTCCGCACCCGTCCAGACAAACCCTGGGTCCCATCCAGCCACCTATACAATGGGTACCTGGTCTTTCCCGGTGTAAAGCGGCCGGGGCGTGGCGTTGACCACCCACCCCAACCAGCGCCAAGGTTAAAGAAAGAGTAGAACTTACCTCTACTCCAACTCTGCGCCTTCGTGACTTGTTACAGGGCCAACTTCACTGTACGATTAGGCTCACAAAGCCTTTTATTTATAGAAATAGTCAATTTTGCGGCGTATTGCTGCGTAGAAACGTGACTGATATTTTGTGTTTCTTTAAGTGTACAGCATATATCATGTTGAAAATATTTTATAAGGTTGTTAAGAATATAAGCTGCGGATGAATAGTTAGGCAGTGCAGGATATCACCCAATAAGTAAATTTGTTAATTTTGCAAATAGTAGTAGTAGTTGTTGTTGTAGTAGTAGTAGTAGTAGTATTAGTAATAGTAGTAGTAGTAGTAGTAGTTCTTCTTCGAGTCTGCTGCGATTCCTGGTTATCCTGTAGAGGATTTTCTAGGCAGAAATTACTGTTCAGGAGTGGTTTGCCATTGCCTTCTCCTTTTGCAAATGGAGGTCACATAATATTGTTGGAATAATGTAGTTGTAGGAACCAGGATGGGACGAGACGAGGAATTCAAAGACAGTGGTAGCTGTAAAGCTGCTCTTGGAAGAAGGTCTTCGAAGACGGAAAAGAAGTTGGAAAAAATCATTTCGAGGATCTCGGGGAAGAGGGTTCTGAGGATTGACAGCTCGAGGATTAGTTACATCTACTGAAGGAGGGTTAGATGTCGATGAGTTTTTTATTCCACTCTGTGTGGATGTTTTTTTACGTGGCGAGCAATTTTCCTGAATATTGATATAATTCAGGAGTTACTGTGGATTCTTAAATACCTTTTGTTTTTCGTGTTTATAAATTCTAGCTGATGTTATTAAATCCAGAATGGGGCGACGTAAATTGCATGCAGAAATAATAATTTAAATAAGAAATTGGCAAAGTATTTGATGTTGAAAAATAAAGGGGTAAGTACGTGCGGTACATCAGTAAGGAAATTAATGGCTAATAGGAGAACTTGTAGAACTGAAGTAGATCCAATTTATTACAAATCAGACTCTTCAAAGAAGATTTCAGGTTTTAAGTCTGTAGTCCATTCTTTTCATTCATCATAGACTATGACCTGTGGTCTGATCAGACGCCAGGGTTAATTCACAAAGTGTGAATTTTATAAACTATTGGTAGGAATTATTGAAAGAGGGCTCGACGCTCTGTAAGGCCTGTACCTACACAATTCTACACACGTATTCCAAGCGGCAACATATGTTCTCAGTGTTGCAGTTGAAGAAAGAGCACGGCTTAGACGTGTACGTCACTCTGATCATCATAAACACCATGCAAACTGAAAGTTGTCTTTGTGAACGGCGCAGAGACATGTGACGAAGGAGATGTATAGCTCCACTCGCTCTTAACCTCGGCACTACATCGAATTAAGTGGTTATGTTATCAACCTGGTCGATTTACCGCCCAGGAAACCCCCCCCCCTCCCCCGGACCCCTTTGAGTAAGAAGCTGGGGGGGCCTCCACAGCGGTTAAAAAAACTTTTAAAAGAAAAAAGGCCCAAAAGGAAAACTAAACCACAAACCT
>Ga0123352_10009274_pt1 | contig 15380 bp, 12 predicted proteins | sample TergutLab28metaG_FD_89700 | JGI IMG/M metagenome (GOLD analysis project Ga0123352, IMG submission 89700) | Labiotermes labralis P1 segment gut microbial communities from Petit-Saut dam, French Guiana - Lab288 P1 | ecosystem: Host-associated > Arthropoda: Insects > Digestive system > Gut ... | reverse complement strand
CATGGCGCGTCCTGTTGACCTGTTCCATGTGATACATAGGTCCCTGTTACTGCGGCATGGCGCGTCCTGTTGACCTGTTCCATGTGATACATAGGTCCCTGTTACTGCGGCATGGCGCGTCCTCAGGTTGCGAATGGAGGAACGGCCTCCGGTATGGAGAGTAGCTGCGAACATTGAATAAGCAGTCGCGGGCAGCCGACAAAGAGTTATCCTCCAGCTTGGGGGTTGGGCGAGGTTCTAACAACTCCTCCCTCTTAAAACGTATTTTAGTACGAAGTACTCACAGACAAAGCTTCGGACCTGGACTGATGCTTTGGTGCGACATAAGCAACGAAAGAAGGACATGAGATTTGGTACTTGGAATGTTATGAGCCTGTATAGGGCAGGTTCATTTACAGCAGCAGCGAGGGAATTGGCTAGATATAAATTAGATATAGTGGGTGTGCAGGGGGTTAGGTGGGACAGAGAGGGCACAGTAGGAGCAGGGGATTGTAATTGTTTCTATGGAAAAGCAAATTAGAATCATCAATTCGGAACAGGATTCTTTGTACACCACAGAATAGTATCAGCTGTTAAAAGAGTAGGAGTTTGTTAGCAGTAGGGTTTCATATATAGTTCTGAGACGTTGTTGGTGTAATATCATTGTTCTGAATGTGCATACACCAAGTGAGAAGAAAAGTGATGATTCAAAAGACAGTCTTTATGAGGAATTAGAACAGGTTTTTTTATCAATTTCCTAGATACCACATGCAAATTCTATTAGGAGATTTTAATGCAAAAGTGGGGAGAGACAATATTTTCAACCAGACAATTGGGAACGAGAGTCTACATGAGGAGATTAATGATAATGGTGTTGGAATAGTAAAGTTTGCCACGTCAAAAAAAATCTACTTTTTTTACAGCACGAAGTGCCTGAACCGAATCATTCTAATTAAACCTGGACCTCTCCTGATGGGAAGACTCACAATCAGATTGATCATATATTGAAAGATTGGAGATGACATTCGAGCGTACTAGATGTACGAAGTTTCAGGGGAGCAGACTCTGATACTGATAACTTTCTAGTGGTTGCAAAAGTTAGGGAAAGATTGGCAGAAAATAAAAAAGCAGCACAGAGGTTTGAAGGGTTAAAGATTTAATCTGAGGAAGCTAAATGAGCTGGAGGTTAGGAAACAGTATCAGATTGAGATTGCAAACAGGTGTGTAGCTTTGGAGAACTTAAGTGATGACGAAGACATAAATAGGGCTTGGGAGAACATTAAAGAGAACATCAAAACCTAAGCAAAAGAGAGTTTATGTCTGCAAGAATTGAAGCAGCATAAACCATGGTTTTATGAAGAATGTTTGGGTTTTTTAGATCAAAGGAAGGAGGCTAAAATGCAGTGGATACATGACCCAAGCCAAAGCAATGAAGACAATCTGAACAATGCAAGACATGATGCTAGCAGACATTTCAGGAAGAAACAAGAAGGCATATATGAAAGCTAATATTGTGGAACTTGAAACTAACACTAAGATCAAAAATATTAGGGACTTTTATAGGGGCATCAATGACTTTAATAAGGGTTACCAGCCTAGAACTAACGTAGTGAAGGATGACAAAGGTGATTTAGTTGCAAACTCCCACAGTACTTTGGCTAGGTGGAGGAACTATTTCTCCCAGTTGTTGAATGTACATGAAGTTAGTGATGTTAGGCACTAGTACCTGAGCCAAGTGTCTCTGAAATTGAGTTGGCTATTGAAAAGCAAACAAAGTCACAAATCACCAGGTATTGATTAAATACCATCAGAAATGATTAAAGCAGGAGGAAAGACAATGCGCTGCGAGATTCATAAATTATTATTTCTATTTGGAATAAGGAGGAATTGCCTGAGGAGTGCAAGGAGTCGATCATAGTACCTATCTATAAGAAGGGCGATAAAACAGATTGAAATAATATAGGGACACAACATTTTTGCCAACTACGTGCAAAATTTTATCAAACATCCTGCTCTCAAGGTTAAATCCATAAGCAGAGGAAATTACTTGGGATCATCAATGTGAATTTCGACACAGCAAGTCAACTAGTGATCATATATTCTGCATTCGTCAAATACTTGAGAAAAAATGGGAATACAATGAAGAAGTTAATCATCAATTTATAGACTTCAAGAAAGCTTATGATTCAGTTAGGAGAGAGGCCTTATATATTATTCTCATTGAATTTGATATCCATATGAAACTGGTAAGGCTAATAAAACTGTGTTTGAAACATGTAGTAGACTCCGGGTAGGCAAGAATTTGTCCGTCATATTTACTATTAGGAATGGTTTGAGACAAAGAGATGCTCTATCGCCATTGCTTTTCAACTTTGCTTTAGAGTACGCCATTAGGAGGGTTCATGTAAACCAGGATGGCTTGAAATTAAATGGTACACACCAGCTTCTGGTTTATGCCGATGATGTTAATATATTGGGAGGAAGCGTAAATACTGCAAAGAAAACTGTAGAAGCGTTGATAGTGGCTAGTAAGGAGATTGGACGTGAAGTAAATGCGGATAAAACTAAGTACATGGTCATGTCTCAAAATCAAAATGCAGAAAAACTTACAGTATGATAACTGATAATAGTTCCTTTGAAAAGGTGGAAGATTTCAAATATTTGGAAAAAAAATTTAATAAATCAAAATTCTACTCAGGTAGAATTTAAGAGCAGATTGAAGTCAGGGAATGCTTGCTGTCTTTGGGGCAGAATCTTTTTCTTCCATTTTTTATCCAACTATTTAAAGATTTAGATATACAATAATATAACTTTGCCAGGTGTTTTATATGAGTGTGAAATTTGGTCGCTGACATTGAGGGAGGAACGTAGGCTGAGAGAGTTTGAGAATAGGATGTTAAGGAGAACATTTGGGGCTAAGAGGGATGAGGTTACAGGAGAGTGGAGAAAACTTCATACTTAGGAACTTAATGATCTGTACTGCTCACCCAATATTGTGCTAGTGATAAACTCAAGAAGAATAAGATGGGCGGGGCATGTGGCGCGTATGGGGGAGGGGAGAGGCGTGTACAGGGTTTTGGTGGGGAAACCTGAGGGAAAGAGACCACTAGGGAAACCCAGGCGCAGATGGGAGGATAATACTAAAATGGATCTTCAGGAAGTGGGAAGGGGTGTGGATTGGATCGAGCTGGCTCAGGATAGGGACAGGTGGCGGGCACTTGTGAATGCGGTAACGAACCTTCAGGTTCCATAAAATGCGGGGAATTTTTTTACTAACTGCAAATCGGTTAGCTTCTCAAGAAGGACTCTGCTCCATGGAGTAAGTATGTAAGTTGGCCTGTTACGTCAAAATTCACACTGATAATCCCCAATAATTTCCTCTGCATATGAAATTAACATTGTCAGCAGGATGTTGGATAAAACTTTGTATGTACTTGAAAAAGTGATATGCCTCTATAATTGCTACAATCCTTTGCATCACTCTTCTAATAAATAAATAAAATGATCGACTCCTTCCTCTCCTACGGCAATTCTTCCTTATTCCAAATAGAAATATTAAGTTTATGGATCTCACAGCGAATTGTTCTACCCCTCCCTTAAACAGTTCTGCTGGGATTTTATCAATACCTGGTGATTTGTAACTATTTAGCTTCCCCAATAGGCATCCCGAAATCAATGGCATTCGGCTGTGGCACTAGTGGCTATGCTGTGTGTATTTCTGTCTGCCTTATTTCACTAACCCCATGTACATTCAACATATGAGAGAAATGTTTCCTCCACCTCGCCGAAAAACTGTGGGATTCTGTAAATAAATGATCCTTCTCATGCTTTACTCTAGTAGTTCTAGGTTGGTAACCCATGTTAAACTCACTGATGCCCCTATACAAGTCTCCGATATTTTTTATCTTAGTGTTAGTTTCAAGATCATCGATTTTAGCTTTCAGATATTCCGTCTCTTTGTTCGTGAAATGTCTGCTTGTTTCACGTCTAACATTGTTTAAATTATCTACGTTGCTTTAGTTTTAATTCTGTAACCACAGGATTTATCCTACTACCTTTGATCTAAAAACCGTAATCATTCTTTATCAAACTATGTTTTATGGTGCTTCAATTCATACGGACCTGGACTCTCTTTAACTGAGGTTTTGATATCCTCTTTAAAGTTTCCCCAAAACCTATTTATCTCCACGCCATCGCTTAAGTTGTCTAAAGCTGCAGAACTTTCTGAGATCTCAATCTGATACTGTTTTCTAAACTCCAGCTCATTTAGCTTCCTGCGATTAAATCTTTCAACATCAAACTTCTGTGCACCTTGTTTATTTTTTGCGAATCTTTCCCTAAGTTTAGCAATTACCATATATTGATAAGTATCACAGTCAGCTCCTCCCCGAAAAATCGTACATCGAGTATACTCGAATGCCATCTCCTATCTATCAATATGTGATCAATCTTGTTGTGAGTCTTCCCATCAAGCATATTTATGAAGTTTCGGTGCGGGAATGCCGTGTTCTTAACAACAAAATTTTTGACGACGCCAAGGCTACCATTCTAGCATCATTACCATTACTGTCCTGCTGTTGACTCTCATTCCCAATTGTCAGTTTAAAATGTCCTCTCTACCAATTTTATTTTAAAATCTCCTAACTGAATTTTCAGGTGGTAGTTAGGAAAATGATGAAAAATTTGCTCTAATTCCTCTTAAAAACTGTCGTTTGAATCATTACTTTTCTCCTTAATTGGTGCACGAACATTCAGACAACGATTTTACACAATCGACCGCCCAGAAACATATGTGACATCCTATCACTAACAGACTCTACTCTCCTAACTGCAGATATTATTTTGTGGTGTACAAAAACTCCTGTTTCAATTGATGTCTCTATTCCCTTTCCCATAGAATAAAATATAAACCCTGCCCTTACAGTGCCCCGCTTATCCCATCTAATCATCTGTACATCCACTAAATATAATTTATACCTACCTTATTCCCCGGGTACTCTTGTATTTTCCACCTAACCACAAGTCTTATACCTATATTTGATACTAATTACCAATTATTTACATCGTATAAGAAAGCATGACGTCAACATGGGGTAGTACGATGACAAGCTTGGCAATTGTTTCGAAAAGGATTCGTCAAAACGCAGCGAATGTTTTTCTTGCCGTTTGCAACGTTTATCTCGTAACATGAAACGGAAGAAAAGAATCTGATTAATAGTTATTGCTCATGAACTCGCTTGACTGTAAAACATAAAATCATCTACAGGCAACACAGGTAAGCACTTAAGTGAAATGGAAAAACAATGTCTTACAATTTCTGAGGGGGGATTTCTACTATGAAATTGCGTCTCTGGAATACGCTAAAGTTTCTGTCCGATTACGTATGAATTTACAGTCAGTATAGCTATCAAGTTGTGCGATGGATGACCATGGACTCGGGTTGCAATTATTCTTGCTGGAGACAAGGGCCGTTATCATTTACACATGGTCGAGACAAAACACAATGGTCCTTGCTGCACAGTAATAATAAAAATGAAAAATGAAAAACCTCTTATTTTATTTTTAAGCACTCTTAATGTTATTTCCGGAAATTCAGAAATTTTTTTACTTTTATCCGTGGGGCTGCCCCGCAAAATTTCGGAACTGCCAAGTGCGGACCAGCGAAAAATGAGGGACCACTCTATTAGGATTTTTCTGAGATGTGACACCGTGGAATTTGGCAGATAAGTATAAAAGTTCATGAGAAATCTGCCCTCACTATAATATACTACTCAAATGCAGGAATAAGAAGTCTCCAAAACATTTGTGTCTATGTAGCAAAAACACAGCATCTTATCCCTCTTTGGTTCTCACCGCCGAATGAAACTGAAATCTCAAAATTTTTTAACGTTTTGCTTGAGTGTTTGATGTGTAATTCAAGACCTTGGTGCTGGTAAACTGCATTTTACGTGTGTTTATTCTAATATATTTGGTTATTTCACTATACACAGCAATACATTCTGAAGAAGAAGGGATTGGATCCTTAGGCGCAAAAATGGATGAAGTTCGAGGTAACGTAATGAGCTGACTAACACAAATGTTTTCCCCTAGTCATGACTTGAAACTATTTCCATAAGCTAAATTAAGCCAAAAATAATAGAGTTTTAATAATATTAGAAGGCTTGTTCCTTTAAAAAAAAACCTCCTAAATTATACGCGTGAAGTTCGTCACGACCTCAAAGCCGAAAAAATAAGCCTCATTCTCTCTACTTTAATGTATTTCACAAAACCTAAATCTAAAAAATAATACTGTCGTCTGGGATAAAACTCAGTTTAGTATGGTAAAAACAGACAGACATTTGAGATAAAACTGTTGGCTTTATTATCAGAATGAGTGTCAAGCGATTGTTTTACCCCGAAAAGGTAGGCAAAAGATTTCTCCCGAAACGTCGGTAAATTCCTACCAATCTACAAGATACTCCAAGAAAAATATACTTCATAGTCGCCACCGTGAGAACCCCAAACCTCATTTACACCTACTCCCTAAATTATTCTTTTAAAATCTTTATATAATCCCACGCTCTGTGCGCAATATCCCATTGGTAATACTTCAAATTATTTTCTTCCGATCCCCTCCTCCAGCTCGGTGTTTGGTCTGCGGTCTTCATGTCATCCAGTAACAAAACTTCTTGGTGCATCTTCTGTCGGTATGCCAATACAACCTCATTTGCGTTTAACTGTATGATCTTGTTTGTAACCCAGATCACACAGCGCTGGATGCTAAGTTGATACATGAAACGAAAAGGAAATGGACGCGGACGTGTCATAATAGTGGCATTACAACGGTGTGCCCTAGAAACGTTACTGGCGGAAATATTACACGATACTCGGCCTAAATACGAACAGGGGAAGTTCTGGACACAAATCTCGAGGGTTCCTGGCATGCCAGTCCACTCGGTCCACCGAATTTCTTGGTGTAACATTTTAAAATTTTCTTCTTTTATTTGGGGCTCAGTTGAGACGGAACTCGAGAGGGTTGTCATTACATATGCTACACTATATACCTAAAATAGTTGGTATTACAATCAGGAATTTCTTATCTTTCTTTCCAAATCCATTGCACACGACGATCCATTTCTTGACCTATTCAATGTTTAATTCAGCACCTGACACTAAGATATGCTTGAGGAAATAAATTTAAATTTCAGGCTTGTATTCGAAATGCGACAGATTTCGTAAGGTTTCATGTTGTGGCCTTGTTTGTTATCACACAGAATAGGCTTACACATGTAGGCACATACAGCTGTTTAGAGGAGCATGTTGTTTCCGTCTTCGTGTTTCCAACAAAAGTTTCTATCAACACCAATTATTAAATGACGCCACAAACCAGAGTACCGAATCTGAGCAGTTGTATTCATTTGAACGTCGAAACTTATAGTTTCAAAACTTATAGTTTCAAACTCAACCCAGACGTGTTTTGTACTTAAAAACAGGCAAATTTTTATACCCCAATATCATGACTACAAGTAAGACCCCATAGTTGTAATAATGATTATGGCCTAATATGATCGAGGAATTCTTATGTAAATCGGCATATTTTATTAAAAGCCACTAATTCGGGAGTCGGTCCAATTTTCTTCTTCGGGTGTTTAGAAACTTATTTTGCTGGGTCCCTCGATACAACCACGATTTTAGAACATTTCACATTACAGGCTGTAACGCCATAGAATACACCAGTACTGATGTTCTTACACAATTTGAAGAAGAAAATGTTCAGTGTTCTAAAGCTTAAGATTCCGTTAGGAGGACAAAATCCAGCAGCATTAGCCGAATGTCACTCTTGCTTTCATAAAAGCGAAAAATTATTATTATTATTATTATTATTATTATTATTATGTGCTTATGCTGTCAAGATTACATGTCAGGAGTTTTCAAGTTCACAGCACGCACATTCAGTCTCTAATTCACGTACTGCACGAGCAGTTCAGTGGCAAACTGTTGTGAAAATGTAACAAAAAGAGTTATCTCTCATTTCCACTTAAATTATAAGGGTATTTCAGTAGTAATAGTGGGGTACTAGTTTTTCCATATATGCGCTCTGCACACACTTCGGACGTGTATGAAATCTGAAAATATAAAATTAGTTTTTGATATTTAAATTCCCAAAATGAAAATATTGTTACCAGGTAGTTTGCTTTCCTCGCATCCTAACAGCAAAGCACAATCAAGAGTAACATTAAATGTGCATCAATTGTAGCGCTGTTTCTAGGTTCTGTAAAAGACAGAGAGTAGTACAATATTTACGCAATGCGTAAATTTCATAACATGTTCTACGCTTTACTCGCAGATGTACAGAAAAGTCTGTTATTAGAGGCCACATATAGTTATAGGAAACGCGTTTGACGAATGCAAAAAAATGTAAAAGTTTACTCTTACAAAACACAGAAATTTATGAAATGCACGAGTTTTTGTGTTAATTTCTAGTTACAAGCCGGTCGCTCTGATGTTAATCACTAAAAACAGTATATATTTTATGCAAAGCTAGAGAGAGCCAGAAAATATTTTCCCTCATACCTGATGAATATTTCTCCCATAAAAAACTTTTCAATGCAAGTTTATTAGTGTGGACTCGAAAATTTCTAATTCTGTTCGAAGTACTTGCACTAACGTCGGAGCTAAAATGTACGGACAGATGGACTGACGTGACCTCCCCTACCTCTGATAGCATAATGTGTCCCCCCAAGACAAGGAGTAATTTTTTAAAACTTCAGAAGAAATTTGAATACTTTTGAACTACGTATTAATTGAAGTGTCATTACTTTTATTGTAGAAATAGGGTTAGGCAAGTGTATTAAGTATAAATAACAACAACAACAACAACAAGAGACAGAGATAGTGAGAGAGTTTATCAGGAATGCACACGTAGACCGTGAAATAATTTTGAATGTCTTCCTCGTATAAGGTTATTTAGATTAGGCTTCTGGCTGTGAAACCTGTTTTAGATTGCTGGGTCTATTGCAACCGCACGACGAAATATATTGCCTTTGTTGTGACATTCAGCTGAAGGAAGGATGGTGTAATCGAAAAATCATTTAAAAGGCAATATTTTACCCCTACATTAAATTGCTGCTTACGTATTATTAGAACTGTTATTTTCTTATTCATTTAAATATGAATGTTAATTAGCTGTGTTTTACTTTAACGGCCTACTGAATTTTACTGTTACTTTGTTAGTAACCTACTGAACTCTTTGGTTGACGTTGTTTAGGAAGTTACTCGGTTCCATGAAGAGTTCTTAGGTTAGTTTTTTGGTTGTATCCTGGAATGATCTGTTCAGTGACTTATTTGGATGACTGGTGGATTCATCTGTTTTTTATGTGTTTGACAACGCTGACAGTTCGGTCAGTTATTTGGTTGAATGTTTGTTGATTCTTTGCCTGACTAATTAGTTCACACACACACACAATAGTTACATAAATGTTAGTTTAGGTATGCTAGCAAATCACCAGCCATATTCAACCTATGCAACCATCTATTCATGCACTAAACATTACACACAATCGACGCACTATTTCCTACCTACAAGTTTCGGCACTCCCGGTTTGCCACCATCAGGCAATCCTATGTTGACACAAGCTGCGCCTCTGACTTGGCCCAACTTACAAAACACAGGTGCACACGAGTTTCAATCAAACTACAGCTTCACTTCATAAAATGTTAAAATGTTACAAATGTTAAAAACAATATAGGTAGAGAGTATTTGGAGTCCCATTTAATCTGTGTTGAGGGCCCACTGCCGAAACATGTAGGAAGGAAATAGTGTATCGATTGTGTTTAATTTTTAGTGTATGAAGAGTTGGTTGCATAAGATGAATTTTAACATTATGTACGGTGGATACACTATTAAGATACCAGCAATATATTTGTTTCTCTAGTTCCTTCAGCATTTAAAGCAAAATTAACGGCGAAATTGTAAGCCGTGGTGTGAACAAAGAGCGCAAAGACAAGTTACGCATTATAAACGACCAGACTCAGATGCACACGCTGACTCATGTAAAGAATTCTGAATTGCCTATTACGTGCAACAACTAAATTCTGAATTGCCCATTACGTGCAACAACTAAATTTAAAACATTCGTAACTAAGGTAAGTACCGCATACGATTACCATTTTATCAAGTACTTAGATATGTTATCCGTCTTGGACTTACCTGTTGAACATTTGACTCATCCGGCTTTGTCAATTAGTCACAGTCGCTACGTCCTGTGACCAGAACAGGTCAAAACCCTGGGATTACAAAAAACATGTTCATACGTATGTTGAAAATGAATCCGTTTTCTTATACAGCACTGACGTCACCAGCTTTTGTATCGTTTTCGTTGTCTTCCTGTGCGCAGTTCCTGTGCAAATTGTGTACCTCAAGTGAGCATATAAAGGGCTTGTTTGGGCGTAAAATGTGAATCATTTGTTCGCAGCAGGTCTACGCAGAAGTACGAGATATTCGAGTTTCCAGCCATGGTTCGACGTACGGTAAGCTTCAAATTTGAACTTAGGTCTATTTTATAGGCACAAGTAAAAACTCAGAATTCTGTATTTGACACATAAAACATTTTCCATATTTAACCATTTGTTGTCCAAGTTATTTTTGTGACTGCCAGGATTCTGAGACAGATTAATTTTCCCGAAAACAGTGGAAAGCACTGTCGAGTCTGACTCGACATTGGAGGAAAAGTTTCAAGTTCCCACACCAAGTTGCTTGTGTATTAACTTATTTCAAACCCTTTCAATAGTTCACATTTTTTCATTGTGTTACTAGTTATTTCTTGACTTCAGTAACTTTTGATCTTTTACACTGAGTATGGAATTTAAAGGATTTAGACATCCTTTCAATTATTTCATGTTAAAAGTCAGTATGCGTCGTATTTAACTTGCTTCATGCAGCAGCTTTCTGTCTGAGAAGCTTTCAGTCGCTCAACTATTCAGGCAATTCTTACTAATTTTTATACATCCTGTTGCGTGTCGTGATTTAATTTGTGAAATAAATAAATAAATCACATCCTTGACACAAGGAGTTATTTACGTAAATTCAGCGACTTTTTTTAATTTAAGGAAACCAAAATTTATTGCCCTTTTACAACAACCCGTAACTAACATTTTAAATTTTACTTCAAATTTTAATGGGCTCAAATCTTATTATTTTATTCACGTAAAAGTACAAAACTTTTTAAATTTTCCCTGAAATTTTCTTCAAGAAGTTGTTTCAAAAAATGTCAGACACAACATCTTGAAAATTTATGAGAAAATGCCTGCATTTGCTATTAAGCATAGATATTAATGTGACAGAAAAATATATTTACACAAACCAAGAAATACCGTATACTCTCGAATCTAATCCGCACTAGTTTTTGCCGATTTCTTAAACGAAAAAAAAAAGTTACTTTGCAGTTCTAATCCGCACCTTTCCTTCAACCGCCCCTTGCCTACAAGGCGGACTGATTGAATAATATTGGATGTTACCAATGCTTTAACCGTTATCCGTTGCATAAGCAATGCTGTTGACGGATCCGAAGATGGCATTCTATGGGAGGAGGATGGTGAAGATAAAGATGATAGTGACTGGGTGACGGATAACGATTCAGTTATGAGTGATGACGGCGAGTCTGATGAATAATAAATTATAAATATAATATAATATATAATATTGTATTATACTATAAATATTAAATAAAATAATAAACTATTATATTGTACTGTTTTTACGGCACGTACAGGGGCTCTGTCATTTTTCCAAAATCCAGTTCACGACCGCGAATCTAATCTGCACGCGATTCTAATCCGCATCTGATTTTTTTGCCCTCTAAAACTGTAAAAAGGGTGCGGATTAGATTCGAGAATATACGGTACTATGTCACACTGGACGTTTTCCTCAAAGTCGAAATTGCAATACCGATTAAAGCATACTTGTCAATTTTGTCACTTTCCCTTCGCATTGACACACATGACAGCAGAATACCGAGCACTGAAGGATTATAATTATGCGTAAAATATTTCACTAATTTATATCAATAATTGCGCGTGGTGTCACGCTTTAAGATATTTTTATACCTAAGTCCAAAAAAGACGTAAAATCGGTTGGCCCTCCAAGAAGGAACAATTTGTTAACGAGCATAATAGATGATTATTATGAATGTGTACATAAAGGTGAGTGTCGGAATTGGAGCTAACCCCAATATTTTGGTGTCAAGTGCCTCCGAAATGTCGGATTCCGCCTACAGAAATACACGTTTTAAAAAACAGAAAATCCTCGTAGTGTATTTCTGTCACCGGAATGGTGGAACCTGTTGTTGTATTGCAACAAGAAATTAATTGTTACAGTAAAACTAACCTGTATGAAATAATGTTAAATGAGACCTTTTAAAATGTAATATAATATATAACTTATTTTTTCCATATAGGTTCATAAAGTAATTGGATATAATGAGCACTTATTAAACTTATTCACTTATTTCATTTTGTAGTCTGCTGTTCAAAGCGACTTCTCCATGCAGTACGATCTAGTGCTTCCTTTTTCAGTTTCTTTTATCCCCTCGTTTCTTTAAGATCATCCAGTAGCTGCTTAAGTCTCCTTCCTTCTCTTCCCTTCAATTCTTCCTTCTATCGTTCGTTCAGTAGCGTGTTTCAGAAGCCATTTCCTACGCAAAATGTGACAAATCCAGTTAGCCTTCCTTTTTTTATATTATGTATGTTATTTCTGTCCTCCATGGACTTATGTAACACTTCTTCATTCTCACACGATCGTTGCAACTGATCTTCTCCGTCATTTTCCAGCATAACATGTAAGAATTTTCCAGGAAACACAATCTAAAGCAAGATATTAGCTTCAAAATATGATGGCAAAATTTCCGTTTTTAACCTCTTGTGGATTTATAGTAACAATGAAATGCGTAATAAGAATGTTCAGTAAGAAAAATTACTTACGTCTGGGCCGTTACGTCTTCTTCTTAGTACTTACGTCACGAGCTACACAGTGTCACATCCAAGAACACTCGAACAAAATCAGAAAGATTTCAGCTTTAAAGGCCTCATCATGTACCAGTGTATTAAGTCCACTTAAGAAAATTTTTTACTTGAGGGTCGTGGAGTTCAACACCCGTCTGACCAGCCTACCGACACCGGTTAATAATCTGACTGGTCTCTAAAATAATCCAGATTCCTTTTCAAGCCAAACAGTGTATTCAGAAAATTTACAAGTAGAACGAATAAAACTGGCTGCACTTAAGATTGTGTCCTTCTGTCTTATGCAGTAATGCATATACATATATTTTTTCGAAAGTTCTTGCGAAACCTAGGGTCTTCGACCTCTGTCCTTCAATATGTTAATAATTACTTACGAAACCTCACCTCATTGTAACTCAGATTAGGAAAAATGAATTTAGCTGCTCTAAAAATTACAGACGCCCTCAACATAAAGTGTTACTCCGCTATGACTCCAACTTTGCTTTCATAATTCTGAACAATTAAAGTTACGTTTTTATTTCCACATTACGTACCTACATTTAATACAAATTATCATAATTTTGGGCTAAATGTGCATGTAACTTAGATAAAGTAATGATAAAGTCTCAATATTTAGGCTTTTCCTGTGGCGCAACAACCCCAGTCGGGCCTAGGCCGCCTCATTCTTCATAATTCTAGTTCGCACGCAATTAAACACACGTTCGCGGTGGGACTCCTCTGAAGGGTTGATCAGCTAGTCGCAAAGACCGATACCTGCACAAAATTCAACAGACAGAAGAGATGAATATTCATGACCTCAGGGTGTTTCGAAATGGCGATCCCAGCAATCGAGAGCCTCAGATCTACGCCTCAGAACGCACGGCCAAAGGGATCCGCTCACTATGCGTGTTAGCAAGGTCAAATAATGACAATGTCTCCATATTTGGGTTATACAGCGTCAAGTGGAGGAAGTTCTCAATGACTAGTTGGTAATAATATGCAATAAAAAGAAGTGTGAGCTGTTCTATAGCAGTTTGCCACACTGTACACACAGACAATGTATGAAGTCACGAAAATAATCGGTGAGAATAAGTGATTTTAGGGCTGAATGCAATATAAAGTGACACAGAAAAGAATTTTTTTGCAAAATATATTTTTAACGCGTGAATTAAATGGCATAAATTGAAACGATGTTATTCTGTAAGAGGAAATACGAGTATTTTGTTGTAGCACTGACACGGGCTTTTATTGACTAGTAAACGCCATTTCCCAACTAAACAATTTGTATCGTGGCAGCAGTCACTTTGCTTGAAGGCACAGTGGTTGCTCTATGTGCTACCAAATCTAATGAGGATAAAAACTTCATATATTACCGCACAGAGAATTTACCTCTTTGCATAATTATGAAAAACAATGAGGAACAATGACATAAAAATCAATAACCATTTGGTATTTGTAATGGAGATGAGGTGTATCTTGTTTAAAATACTTTAAATGTTACTCGTATGAATTTCTTCCTATTTGTACTTAAGTGTCTGACCTAACAGTCACATCAAGACCTATAAAATTATTTTATATTTTTGTGTTTCAGAACTTAATACTGACTCTCTCTGCTTTCGCAACATGCTTCCTGCTCACACTGGCAGCTCCTCCGAAATTCAACAACGAAAATAATGAGGATAAAGTTGGTTTGCGATCCTTCCCTGGAGTAGGATACCCTGGACTTTATCCTGGGATTTACCCTGGAGGTTATCACCTACAATATCCTGGATCCTACTTTGGTGGCTACCCTGGAGCTTATCCCAACATCTACGGACGACCATTCGGTATAGGATACCCTCCAATTGGATACCCCATGGGAGGATACCCTGCAGGACCTTTTTCGTTTTACAGCAATAAAAACGGAAACGCTCCTACAGGAAACAAGGCCGCCTCCAATGCAAGAAACTAACAAGGGATGCCGTCTACTTCACACAGACTTACTATTACAAGAAATTCAAAACAGAGCTTAACCATGACTTTGGTACAATTTTATACACAACGAAGCTTTTATAATCACATATTACGAACTTAAGCTATTGTAATTCATATCATCTTAAATTATTTGTCATTCTATTAGGTGAGAACCTATTATGTACAAGTTAAGGAGGTCTGCAATAAAGGGGCTGCTTATTACTGTCAGAAGGTAGGCTACACATGTTTTTATACAGATGTGCAAGAATTGTGTGCAACTGGAAGTCTATTTCCGGTAATTCCTTTAAACCAAATAAGTGTATGTGAATTTCTTCATTTGACTGTAGCCTTTTTTTTTAATTTTAGCTAATCTATATCCGAATATTGACAAGGGAAGCAATAATACTACGGACTGAGAAGGAACATTACGTCTTACATACATCTGTGTGTTTGTGTGTGTGTGTGTGTGTGTG
>Ga0123352_10009273_pt1 | contig 15381 bp, 9 predicted proteins | sample TergutLab28metaG_FD_89700 | JGI IMG/M metagenome (GOLD analysis project Ga0123352, IMG submission 89700) | Labiotermes labralis P1 segment gut microbial communities from Petit-Saut dam, French Guiana - Lab288 P1 | ecosystem: Host-associated > Arthropoda: Insects > Digestive system > Gut ... | reverse complement strand
CGGAGAGTATACACCATGTTTAAAATATTCGGTACCTATATTTGTTGAATAAATATATAAAATGCAACTTTGGAGGTTAGCGGTGCGGTACGTCAACTATAGTTGACTTCAGGCGTCTAAAGTTTAACGAAACATCGCCGCACCTGACTTCACAGGAACTGCCCCAGTGGAGCACTACTGATTTCCACAAAATTGAATAAACTGTCACGCGGTTGACACGCAGTTCCTTCACGCTCCACAAAAATGCAGCATCAATACATGTCCAATATTTTCATAAGACCTGCGACAACTTGTCATTAAAGGCGCCTGAAGTTACATGCGATTCCCCCTCATTATTAACTAACGTTTACGCTGTTCTTAGTAACTGACCAGCTTAATGCACAAATTTTGTTTTATAACAAGTTTATTATATTCCTCTACATGTTTCAAGCACTGCTGTGTTCATCATCAGGGGGTCAAAATTGTATTATACAGCATCTGTTATCATCACACTCTGTAGGTGGACGTCCGGTGCACCGGAAGGTCACCTATAGAGTGTGATGATACCAGATGCTGTATAATACAAATTTGACCTCCTGATGATGAGCACAACAGTAATCGAAACATGTAGAGGAATATAATAAGCTTATTATAAAACAAGAATTTGTACATTAAGTTGTTCAATTACTAAGATTATACTGAGATGCAAGGTCAGCAAAACATAAAAAAAAAGTTTACGCTGTTGTCAATATCAGCTGTATGAAATTTAAGGAAAAAATACGGTGTTAAGAGTGGCCTCCAACTATGTAACGTTTTTACTGTTCCGTGAATATCGGTCAACTGATTCAAAACATGAGATGGGGATGCCTAAGCCGAAAGCATGGTAATTTCATACGCCTACTTAATTCCCTCCCAAGTAAAGTTACCAGACATCCTACGCCCAAACACACGTCAACCTAATTAATACCAGTGTCCATCTACTGGTCGGTTGAAACCAACTTAAAGGACTAGAGCTGACGTTTCCCCACCCTTCATACAAATGGAGCAGCTCTAACCAACGGGAGTCGAAGTGACATGCAACAACGCCAGCCAGACGGACAATGAAGAGGTCAACCAGCTATTACAAACCTGCAAAATTGCACAAGCAGCCAGACACTCGAGCTTCCACTGCAGAACTGTGTGAGCTACACAACAGCCCACAGCAAATTCTGAACGCTAGGCATGATGGTGACGCATTGCACAAGAGGTAAAGGTGGCTGAACACTTCCCCAGTTTTGTTACGTTGGCCATACTGCAACTCTCTACAAGACACTGACCGAGGGAAGACTATAAATACGACTTTAACTCACACACCAGTTTACAGAAACGTGATTTCTTTCTTCCATATGAAAATCGCCACTATGACGAAGAAGGGTCACCAAAATTTGAGCGACAAACAAGCAGGAGCTTATCACTAAAGAGAGGAATGTATGAATTTACCAAAGGGATGCGAAACTACATAATTATATTACGAATAGTTGTGCGCTCTGTATTCTCACACCAGATTCCAGAACGCAGTCGTGGCACATTACAGCTCACAAAAAAATACCTGACGAATTTTCTTATTAAATTGTACCAATACTTACATCTGAATCTCTCGATTTATGCAACACATAATCACAAGTGTTTAGAACTCTTCAGCACTCGACAGGTATCAAGAAAACAGCAAATAAGGATCAGAAGCAAAAAGCAAATAAAGCTAGGGGGCAACAAGGCATAAGTTACCAGAAGGTGTGGGGGGGAAGGACTTAGGGTAAAATATCGCTAAACTCACTCAAAGATCAGGAATATAAAAAATTTACGTATCCTGTTAATACGAAGACTTACTAATTTCAAGATGCGGAGAGGCGTGAAAAATTTAACTTTGTGGAGAGATGAGGGACGGCTTTCACAAAGAGTCAACATCACGAAACGTCAAGCAACTCGACGACTTTGCTATGTTACACATAATGAAGTTTTATGATGGTCATCAAACTTACGTCACGTCCCCTGCGACTGTTTCATACTCTAACATTTAAGTACAGCCATATACAAATATAAACAAAAGCATTTACACTGAAAAGGCTCTTTTACAACTTTTTCCATTAGCCTTACAGTCGCTGGCTGCAATGTCTGAACTTCCAGTTCTTCTACCGACGTTCTCATTATTTAATGTAACTATACAGATACACGAACACTATCCTAAGTAGCCTGTAATCAAGTTACTCCAGAAATTCTCCGCCTTTATGTTGCCCGCAAGTTCTTTACAGTATTCACAAGAGGCCCTTACCGGCCCCAATTCTGAGCCAGATAAATCCAACCCACAACCATCAATTCAGTACCACAGAGATCCACTCACATTAACCTCCCACTTACGCCTGGATATTCCAAATGGTCTCTTTCTTCCCACCGTGTTTAACCTTTTGGCGCCGGAATTATTTTTTTTAAATTTTAGCACATTCTGTATATAAAATGTGAATAATACAGGAACCAAACACGTTAGAATTATGAAACAAACTGCGTTTTGAAGAGAAAAAAAACGGAAAGTATATACCATGTTTAAAATATTCAGTACCTATATTTATTGAATAAATATATAAAATGCAACTTTAGAGGTTAGCGATGCGGTACGACCACTATAGCTGACATTAGGCGTCAAAAGGTTAATCCCTCTCACGGGCAGCTTTGAACATTTCACTGTCATCTACTTCATCGTCCTAGCATGGCGAAAACTACTTCCGAATAATATGTTCCCCTCACAACATCTACACATCAATGTTTCAATCAGATATGGGGAAGTGACCGCCCCTACACCACTCTCCAGACACATTCAGCCTTCGTTTAGCGCCTATGGAACTTAACATTAAATTTCCTAAGTGAAAACATACAAAGGTTCGTGAAAACGCAGCTGAGAAGCAACACACAGATGCTTCAGAGATGCACTGCTCTTGACAGCACGTACAGTAGGTCCACCTCTCAATCCTTTTGATGCCGTTAACGGACAGATACGGTTTCCACTATGTGACACGTGGTTTGTGACAGTATGTTTGGCCTCTTGTCGAAAATAAGGTGCGAATTAAATCTGAGTATCGGGGTTCATCATTACACAACTGGCCGGACAGTAAATTCGGTATATCGGCTAGGCTACGTGCTGGAAGAGGAATCTAGGTTTGATTCCCGGCAGGCGACAGAGATTTTTCTCTTCTATCAGCTATAGGACCCACTCCAACACCTCATCTAGACGGTAGTAGGGGCTCCTTTAAGTGTGGTAAAGTGGCCAAGGGTGTAAACCCGATCATTCACCGCCATCTAGACAGAGTTTAATGATGCAATGAGCTATCCCCTACTCCCTTATATTCTCTCGTGGTGTCGGTCTTAATTACACATGACAACTTTACCTTTAACGTCATGAAGGTATATGAGACTGGGTACAAGAAACAGAAGCTTACAAGATGTTGACAAGAGTGACAAAAAACAGGGATAACAGGAGCTACACAACATGTCAAAAGAGAAATCACTAGACCTTGGCCTAGAAGGCATCCTCTTACCAATCCCATGAGTGATTTGGAAGTCTGAAGTCCGAACTCGCAGACAATGATGACGAGATGTCGCAACGTTATCCACTGCAACGTTGTACTTTTAGTCAAACACTGCTGCTAAGTCGATTACTAAGGTTAGGCCTTGGCTAACACAATGAAGACCTAACGACATACTGAAACACACCTACTGTTAATTCATAACTGTTAAGAAGATACCCATAATTATGGAATAATTCCAAATTCATTGCGCCTGTTTTTATAAACTAAAGCTCGTCACACATTCAAAATCACGCTGTCCCGCAGGGATTACAATACTTACGAATATTCAGTTTCATTTATATTGCATTCAATCCGCTGTTTACAGATAAATATTTAAATTTTCACCAAGTAATAATCTGCAAAAGTTGACAGCCAATTTGCGATATCTCTTTCATGTTAATTAAAAAAAAAAGGGGGGGGGGTCTTCTATGTTGCTGGGATTCGGTGAGATCAATAACCATAATTTCCTCGCAGACTTGCGAGACAGCAGGACATGCAAAAACAGACAGTAGGACTACTTCATGTCCTGAACATTAGACAACACAAAACACACTCCACCACCAGTTACGTACATCACAGTAACATGTGTGCCTCAGATGCCAATGTTTTGAAGTCAATAACTGCGTTACGAGCAGAGCAATCATTGAAAATGGCTCTTGTTTCAGCTCACCTCTCAGCCAGTCATTCCCACTAAAGAGCTGTGACCTTTCCATGAGCCTAATGCTTAATTAAAGGCATAGGATGGTAATTAAAACAAGGTACATTGTTGTTTCACATGAAATGTTACAAATACTAGCAACACTTCGGAATTAATTCAACAGCCAATTCACAACAGCATCCAATTACGTAAATAACCATCGTTTTTAGGCAAATCAAACAGAACCTTGAGAGTAAACTGCCGAGCCCCAATGCTGGGAAATGACAACTTCAAAAATGTTCCCTGCATTAACGCATTTGTATATGTCGATCTAGCGAACTTCGCAACTTGTTTTGTCTCCGTACCTTCTTACTACATCACCGAATGCGAGGTGTTTACCTCACAAGACGCGCATTATTAACCAATAAATTCTGTACAATCCCACAGCAAAACAAACAGTTCTTCAAAATACTATGTACCTGAACTACTTCGTTGTTTGTTTTGAACTGTCACAGACACAGACCATTACGAACCACTATGAAACATGGCTTGCCTAAATGCACCTACCTGTCTAATATAGCGACATGGCTTGCCTAAATGCACCTACCTGTCTAATATAGCGCCTTGGCTCAAAGCCAGAAACAACTTCAATCAACAGACATGAAGGAAGCTTTTGGGCTTTCGTAGCGGCGAAGACGAGGCCTTCGTTCATGCGGGATGTCGCGCCGTGTCACTGGGCCCTACGTTTCGAGACATCCTAGAGATCTCAATAAAATCTTATCAGGCTGACAGATGAATAATGTCGCCGAAAAAAACTTCAAGACATACAACCAAGCGGTCTCATTCTCAATGTGAATATAACAGGTCTTCCTGAAGGGCGGTCTGTGCTGTTCTGATGATCACCATCAGAAACGCCTTAGAAAAGAAAACTATTACAATGCAGAGGAACTCGCCTCTTTATAGCCTATTTAACTAAGATCCACTTAACACTATCCTCCCACTTACATTTCTTATTCATGTAATTTTCTAGTACTCGGTTCCAGAATTCTTCTTGTAATTCCCAATTTTGGGCCTAGCTAACATGTGGTCGAACAATGCAAAATAAAACACTTAACGAAAGAAGTCTGCCAGTTAAAATCGACTGGACGCAGATTCTCTGTAACCCCAGAGCTGATGTTTATGTCTGGGCTGGGACGATTTTCCCCTCGTTGTAAAAGTTCAGTGCCATAAATTCATTCCGCCTCCGCGCGTTTTCATTGCGGGCAACGCTCGTTCAACAAACACACCTATTGTCATAGCTGTTTATTGTGCTGGTACAAAAGTCATCCTTGCGTCTCCCTCAAGTTACCATAATTGTTTATCTTGTGGCAGAGAACATTACGAGTAAACATTTGATAGCGTGAAGTGCCTAACCCTTCTTACTTTGCCCAAATTGCAATTACCTTTAGTCATCAGAGCAGTTATCAGCAAATTAGGGTTACATGTTCAGACTGCACTGGGATACTATGCATTAGTGACGGCAAAAATCGGGGATAAGTTGGGATAAAGTCTGTCAACACTGAGGTACAAGCACAAACTCCGTCGTGATGGAAATTATTCAGAGACATGACTCACGAAGCGGTACACTTAATTACTTCAAAGTCTTAATAATCTCGTCATTACAGACTGGAACACCTAACAAAACAGGAGTCGTAATTTTTTTTTAACTTTTCCCTTTGACAGGTGGGAGGACACCTGCACAAGAACTGTGATCTGGATCTCCGTCGGATATACTTCGTTTAATTCATATCACAGATGTAACAAACGTTCGTCCTAATACTGAGGAATTTCAGTTATTTACCTAGTACAAAAATCTTCCGTCTTCAAAGATCTCTCCATCTCTAGTGTGTTTGCTAGAAGACAAGAATAAGTTCCGTAGCACATAAGCGATCTACGAAGGTGGGCTGATAAGTTTTGTCTCCACTGTAATGTTTTATTTACATTAGACATATCTGGATAAAACTGTTTCAGTGTAGTTGCATGGTATAGCTCTTCGATCATACTTCACCTTGAACACACACATGCTTACAGTCCTCACCCAGTGCACATCGAAATGGAAGAGTTTTCAGACGTTCGGTTCAAACAGCGTGCTGTTACTGAATTCTTAACCGCGTAAAAACTTCCTACAACTGAAATTCACAGGCGAATGCAAGCAGTTTATGGTGATCAGTGTCTTGATTGAGTACAGTAAGACGCTAAGTAAGGCGGTTGAAGATGTGAAGTCTTCACTGAGGAAACGGTTTCAAAAACAAAACACCAATCTTTTTAAGGACGTATTTCAAAAACTAGTGCAGCGTTGGCGGAAGTGTATTGAAGTGCGTGGTGATTTTGTAGAAAAATAATTATGCAGCTTTGAAAATAATTGATGTAGGCATATTTCTTTTTTCATTATTATTAAAATATCCTTTCCCGTTCATTTCCTATTTAAGTGGAGGCAAAACTTATCAGCCAAACCTCGTATATCCACCACTGTGTCGTACCTTGGTAACTGCTTAATGCAAAAAGCGACCACTGCACAGAACCTCGTGGTCAAATAACAGAAACTATGTGTAGTGTCACACACTCTTGCAACTTCAGTACCCTTCTTTGCTTCTGTCCACGAGAGGACACATTTATCAGACTGCCACAATAACCAAGCACTTGTAATATACGCCTACAGTTTGTTTTACTAAAAGCCCAGGCAAGAAACATGAGTTTTTCGTAAGTTACGGGTTAAGTTAAGATAAAGGTCATGCAGGTACGAAATTTCAGCAATACAGTAAAGTGAGTGACTTAAATGTCACAGGTTACGCAGCCTTTTGACTGTATTAATGTAACTCTGTGTCACATGTGTGCCAGCGACTGCCGTTCCTTACTGTATTGTTTGCGTTTTTCACACAGAAGACTAATAAACTGAAAGCCACAAAACAAATAGGTTTTCATAAGTTACTTCATGATTTACATCAAATGCTGCGGGTATTTGCTGTCGAAGAAAAGAGATGATCGCCCTCCATGAACATGAAAGAATTATGTAGGAAGTGGCCGTAGCCAATTGCAAAGGTAACCTAATGTCGCCGACTGTGGTCGCCACAGATTTGTAGTGTCTCAGGTCCTTTATCAGAAATCTTTGGCAGGGATTTCCAGTTTCATTGGCTATAATAAACTCTAATTTTCAAGACTAGCGTTATCTGTTGAAGTGAGAGGATGGTCACAAAACTTGTAGTTCTGACTCATCAGATAACGTACTGGTAACGACATATGACTAATCAATCCGGATGGAGGCATAGTTCCTTTGTATACACCACAGGGAAGATAAGCACAACAGGCTACATTTATGAGAAGCGTGACTGTTGAACTACTCATACTACGTGTGCTGTCGTGAATGGTATCGCCTATCAATCCACCCATCCACAATTATTTTCAACAAAACTGAATCCTAAAAGGCAGGTTAAACATATGTAGCAAGCCTCGTAAGGGACCTCCAGCAGGTAAGATACAGTCCCATTCCAGAATTCGCCCGGAAGAAGTGAGGAAAACTATTAAAACCTCCATCAGCATTGTTGGTGTCCACGTACGTATTCCATGTGGCCATATTCTAATTCCTCGATGGACTGTAACTCTTTGTGTCGTAAATTCGCCACAATTCAATACAATACAATAACAGGGTCTTGTAAGTTAAGCGCCTTGGCACCCCGTTAATTAATTGAGATGCCTTACGGAGTGGCTCACAATCTGTGGGTTTCAACACCAAATTCTGTTGTGAAGAACTCTACCACGGGTCAAAAAAGTTACATCCAAAGCAGTTCGTCATTTCTAAATGAACGTGGCGATGATGTCTCGATAGAAACTTCATGCGCACCTATAAATTAAGCTGCAATCGCCATAAAAAATGAATTAACTGCACCTTTTTAGGCGAGTGCAGTCAAATTACTTTTCATTCCGTTTCGACTAATACGGCCCTGCATGTCAGGATTCACAATTATAATTCCTAAAAAGGAAATGTATAGTTCCTTCGATTACAGTGAATACAGCCAGCTTTTACCGTTTACCCCGCCCGTCTGGTTCAGTATCGTACCGGGTACTTGACAGCGCCATCATGCCTGCGTGTCTCTATGAAAGGGTTATCTTCGGAAACCATCGCTAGACACAAGCATTGTAAATTCTCGTTGCAACCTCTACGATATTCACACTACCCATAATACAGTTTGCAGTACAGTGTCTGTCGCAATGTTTGTCACTAAGGCCTTCCAATAAAAAAAAAACCATTCTCAGGTAGTTACAAACAGTGACAAAGACACGAGCAATTGACGAGGATGTTAAGGTCAGTATTATACACAGTGTCGACCTTTCAGAAAAAAAAGAACCTTCTGGATTCTGGAGGACTGCTCGATCCTGTAAGAATACTTAAAGGCAAAGCAATTCACTCCGTTGTGCTTTCACTTAATACAACAAGCAATCCGTCAACACAATGTATATTGTAAAGTGTATCAGCAGCTACATGTTTCGGCCACATTAATTGCCACCATCGAGCTATACAAAACAAAATAAACAGTGTAAACATACATCAAAACGAAGTATATCTCTCCCTACATTTTGCACTCGCATGTCAACGGTTTTTACTTTCTTTTCTACAGCCCAATGATGGCTATTAATATAGCCGAAACATGTATCTGTTGACCTTAGTACGTGACCAACTTAAAGCACAAATTCTTGTTTTATAATAAGTTTATTATATACCTCCACATGTTTCGAGCACTGTTGTGATCATCATCAGGAGGTCAAAATTGGCCGTCCGGTCACCGGACGGACAACTACAGAGTGTGACGATACCAGATGCTGCATAATAAAATTCTGACCTCCTGATGATGAGCACATAATGCTCGAAACATGTAGAGAAACATAATGAACTTATTATAAAACAAGAATTTGTACATTAAGTTGTTCAATTACTAAGATTATACTGAGATGCACGGTCGGCAAAACATGAAAAAAAATGTATCTGTTGCTATTCTTTATCAGATACCTTGAGCTGACGGATTTGTTGGTTTTATTAGACAGGCTAGGTTATTATTACTATTTGTAGTAGTAGCAGTTATCACCTTTTGTAGGGCAATTGCAATTATATGCCTGAAAGTTACCATGTCTCTAGGGTATACAGTGTTGCAGCTCTTCTATAATTACACTTTAAGGCACATGTAATGTTACTCCCCATTTTGAACGTGTATTCTTTTACAATTTGTAATTTCTGAAGTGTGTGTGTGGTGTGTGTGTGTGTGTGTGTGTACAATGCTCAATGTAGCTGTTTCCTGCACTTCATTGATTTTGTACCTTCCCGGTTTGTTGCTCAAGTATTTTCGGAATATTGACATGGTTCCAATTGCCCCGATTATTATTGATATCACTTTTGTTTTATACTCTACATGCTCTGTATTGCTGGTGTAAGGTTTTCATATTTTAGAATCTTCTTGGCTTCTTTACTGATCACATTTCCGTCCCCTCAAGTCGCAACATGTATCAGCGTACATGTTTCTCTTTTATTATCATGGATTACGCTGTCCGGTTTATGGTTAGCGATTATTATTATTATTATTTAATCATCTTCGTGCAGGGTATTTACAATTATGTGCATGAAACAACCCATGTTTCCAGGGTATGTAGTGTTGCAACTGTTCTGTATTTACAATTTGTGCTACATGTAATGTCACTTCGCCCGCAAAAAATTGTTTGTACTTTTACATTAGGACGTGTGCAGTACCCAATATGGCTGTTTTTGTAGTTCTTTATTTTCGTGCTTTCTTGGTATGTTGCTCAGGTATTATCTAAGTGATTTTGAAATGGTTCCTGTCCCCCCTATTATTACCGGTGTCACTTTTGCTTTCACATTCCACTTGCGCTGAATATCTATTATTATTATTATTATTATTATTACACCGTCCTGCCAGACGTTCTCAAGTTCGTGGCGGAAACCTCAGTAAAATCGTCATTACGAAAATCTCTCAAGGATTACAACGTGAAACGGTCATTTGTAGGAAACTTAGTAAGGGACAGCAATTGTAAAATTCTGAGGTTGAATTTTCAACGGCCATTCCAAAAATTATCACTGATTATCAGTAATTATTAATGAATAAGAACTGCCGCAATGTGAAATGTGCATGGTGCAGCGTGTATAAGTGATCGCAAAATGGCGTAGCTGTTAAAAAGAAGGTACACTGCCTTACACGAAATACTTAATACTCTCCTGCGAAAATGGTAAGGATGGAGTAAAAATTTACAGATTACAATCACAGAAACAATATTACATAACTGAACTTACAACTAGATGTAACGACTCTCATGCTTCGTATGACGAAACAGCGTCGTTCAATAACCTAAGAATCGCGAACGCCACGTTTCGACTTTCTGAAATGCGGGTACGCAAGTAAACAACAGAAGTATGTAAGCTAAGTGACAAGGTTCACGCATTACAAAATAAGCATATTTTACCCACCACTGATGTCAGTTTTTTAAAAGTATTCTTTCTCTGCTTCTATCTCTGCCATCTTCTTTATTTCCGTGGCCTTGGAATACACCAAACGCATCAACATTCTTTTTTATTGAATTACCGTAAAACTTTACATCAGGGAACATAAATTAAATTTACATCCGAGTACAGCGCCACGTAAAATTAACAAGATGATAAAATGGGTAAAAACTGCTTATCTTGTTTTGAGGACAAACTACGTGAACAGATATTGCATGGCAAGAATACAAGACAGAAGGTTCGTTATTTAATTTCTGTTCCTCGCAAAGAATGTGATTCCGACAGTAAGCACAACAGTCAACCTGCTCCGTTCACTTTTCCGCACACATTCCCCATTCAGTAAAGATAAACGCTAGTCTCCCACAGAAATTTGAAAATGGATGGAGCTTAACGTTTACGCCCCCTAGGCACCCAGAGTAAAGGTAAAGGTAAAGCAACCCCATTACAGGCCTGGACAGGCCCTGAGGGTACCAGGAAGTTGAGGCTCCCAGATTTAAAGACAATCGGCACATGAAGGTGCTAAGGTTGTCAGCCCTACGCACCGGCCGCCTTTATCCCCAGGAAATATTCCTGGTACTCATTTCTGTTAGAGGTTGAGTCAACCCTAAGGCCATAGTGCGGCCGGAAGGATTATGTCAATGATAAATTCCAATGACACCATCGGAAATTGAACCCGCGACCTTCCGGCTTGCAGCGCAGTGCCTCAACTAACTGCGCCACCGCGTAGGCACCCAACGTACGTAATAATCATAATAATAATAACAATAATAATGCCATCCATTGCCACAGTCTCCAGTCCCAATTTAATAGCCTTCCTGAATGTGTTCTGCAGCGCCGATCACCACAGCGTCGAAACTGAAAACTACAGTAGGATCATCATAATAAAAATTGATCTAGAAACACAGGGCGTACTTATGTGGACTGGATTTATCTCACTACAGGCTCAGGTGCGGTCTTGTGAGTATGCTGAAGAAACTTTGGGTTCGATACTCTGTGGGAAATTGCTTCACAATATGAAGGACACAGTTCTTCATGAAATGCTCTGTCATGTTATTCAAAATTGACATTCCTGTTGTTTATTCGTTTGGAGAAGAGTGAAGCTGAAACGAAGAAAACTCCAACAATTACTAAGCCATTACACACACACACACACACACACATATACATATATATATATATATATATCAATGCTCGTGAATGATACGTACTCTACATACAGATATATGCCAAACAACAGACAAACAGTCTTCCTTAAAATAGGTGCAATTGTAAACCAATTTCAATTACACCATATTACTGTCACATTGCATGTAGCAACAGTGGAAAAAAGAAATAATGGACATGGTTATGATCGAATGCCACCCGTCATCTCCTCAACCTCAAGTACTGTGGTATCGCGGCCCTTGTTCACGAACAAGAACATAACCTTCGCAAAGTGCACATCTCAACACAAGCAGCATTTCGTGCAGGCTACATACGAGGCAAGTTCACCAACCAAGGTTCCTTAGCCTGCAAATTTCGCGTTAATAAGCATTTTATTTTTCGGTACGAGGTAACACTTTTACTAGAAGCAGCATACAACAGATGGTGCAAGACCCAGTCAAATGCTTCTAAGGGGGATAAGCTGATGTGCAATGACGACACGGGAAACTTGGTCCCACGAAGAAGTTCGTATTGTGATTCGGCTTTTACGGCCCAGAAATGTTTTCCCATCGAAATTCACTACCAACTGATAGCAACGTAGGGTTGTGGAATAACGAGTGTGCAGCATATCAGAAAACTGTGCAGACAGTTCGAAAACAGTCGAACGGACCATCAATGACGATGATCCCACCGGTCGACCCAGCAAGGAAAGGACGGTTGAGAACTCAGAATGAGCTGAAAAACTCACTGGAAACCCGAGAAAGCGCAGTTCGAGATTTATCCGCTGCACTCGAGACATCAATCAGAGCTCTACATAACACTGTCCGAGACGATTTGGAATACCGCAACGTTTCTGCATGCTGGCTACCAAGAAGTTTGAAGAAAGACCAAAAATATCGAAGTTTCTAGATTGCTCTTCCACATCTTCAGCGGTTTAAAGACAAAGGAAATGATTTCCTGGCATCCACAGGACAGGCGATACACCATTTCAGGCCTTAAACAAAACAAGTTTTAATGCTGAGAAAATATCCACCTACTCCGAGAACCATAAAATTCAAAGCGTGTTAGCCTGCTGGAACAGGTATGGCATCTGTACTGTAGGATGAAAGAGTCATTCACGTTGAATTCATGCGTCACAGTACAACCATAAACGTGGACGCCCACTGCAACATGCTGCGACATTGCGTGTGATGCTATTAGCAGGAAGCGACTTGGACATCTGTCGCGAAGTGCAATCTTTCAGCACGAGAACGCTACCCCACCCACACAATGCACGTCGGTTGTTACAGTCGTTTCACTGGAAACTTCTGAACCACCCACACTATAGACCTAAGCTTGCTCCATCGTACTATCATTTGTTTGGGCCTCCGAAGCAACACTTTGGAGGTCGTCGGTTCAACAATGGGGAAATCGCCGTTCTTCAATGGTTGCGAAGGCACCAGTCCGACTTCTTTGCAATAGCATTTTAAAACTCAAGAATTACGTTAAAAGTAATGACATTTCTGTAGAATAAATGAGGTACACTTAACTTAGTAACGATTTCTCATGTAATTTCTGCGATATAAGGAACCTTACTTATTGAGCAACGCACGTTCATAAAGCACATTTAACATCGTTGTCAACCGTTATGATTAAGTACTAGCGAATGTGTAAACATACTGTAACGGTGAAATTCGATAGATTATAGAGAAACAGGCCATTTAAAAGATGCTATTCACACAAATATAAGAACAATCTGTCGAAATAAGCACTATATAGTACACACTAATATCAGTTCAAAGGTAATATATCTTTAATTTACTTGCTTGTTACTTAAACAACCCCCACTTTGGATATTACTTGGAAAACAAACCTTCGTGTGGAAAAAAAAATGCCCATAACATATTCATTACATTAGCAGCTACTAAATTCTGTCAGGAAAATTGATAGCTAGTCTCTAATGTATTTAACAGTCAAGTACGTAAAGTGGTAATCCATGTTATCCCGCTTGAAACATACCTTCTGTCGAAAATGTAAAGGAAGTACTCCGTAAACGAAATGAATTCATAATAGGTTCATCCAGAGTGAAATCATTACACATGGACAGCCTGGAGACGCGGCCTCAGCAAATTAAATTTGGACTGACTCCGCACTGTTGACAGATGCACACCGTCACACCAATATACAAGATATACAGTACGACATCACGATGCAATAACAAACAGAACTTCAGGAAAGACGATCGACAGAATAACAATGTATTGACACACGTATGAATGTACAACTCTCCCAACTACTATGTTGAGCATTGATTACTTTTACGTTCATACCGTGCATATTGAATAATAAATGTTTATATACCAACAAATGCACAAGTAAGTAGTGTAAATTTACATTAAATTACTCCGACATGTGTCGGTGTCAATACACCATCTTCAGGAAGTTTACAAGTTCTGTTAGCTAAAGTTATGAATTATTAAAATGATAAAATACAATCTAGTAATGTGTTGTTATGATAAAATCTTGGTAAATGTGGCCGCATATGTAACTCCTGATTAGGTGTGTGTATAACAACACATTACTACATTGTATTTTATCATTTTAATCATTCATAACTTTAGCTAACACAACTTGCAAAACTCCCTGAAAACATGCCGGAGTAATTTAATATAAATTTACAATACTTATTTTTGCATATGTTGGTATATAATAAACATTCATTCTCCCAACTTCGTTTTCAATTCCGTTTCACTCCCAACCAAGAAGACGCAAAGAAAACAAAGAACCAGACAAGGCAAGACGAGTAACAATGCTATATATTGAAGAATGGAACCTGACCTCACTGTCCATGTCTAGAATATTGCTGCTATGCATTTTATCTTAAGCTTCAATTACTGTGGCCGCGGCTATAGCTTTGACGAAGTTGGAAAGTGCTCTCGCAGTGTTATAAAAATCGTCCAAAATACTCGAATTAACGTCACTTACGTTAATTCGTGCTTATTTCAGATTTGGCTAACCATGAAATATTTTCAATTTATATTCTGTAACACGGGAACAGTCGCAATGTCAAGGCAAGTGTTCTTTCTTAACCCTTTGTAATCCCCTGTTACACTCGGTCATACGAAATAAGAATTCAAAACATGTTTACATTGGCCCCGATGGTATCTTATGTGTTCAAATAAACAGGTGTACCCATTGGAACTACGGCAAAATTAGCAGTTAACGGTGAATGCATGGTCCCTGAAAGCCTCTTTCCAATTCAAAGAAAATATATTTAAACTGATCATGCGTCATACGTAGAAACATATTTGCTCCAAACACTGAAGGTCCTGAAAACCCGCAGACATATGTCATGCGAGACTGGTCTTCAAACATTAGGTTGAATCTTATGTTTATTGGACCGTGCATCATCTTGATAGTTGAATAAAGAGAGACCAACTTGATGTCACTTGCTTTTTTATTTCATTATTTAATGCTCAACATGTTTCGAATGTTAATACATCCATCCT
>Ga0123352_10009272_pt1 | contig 15381 bp, 15 predicted proteins | sample TergutLab28metaG_FD_89700 | JGI IMG/M metagenome (GOLD analysis project Ga0123352, IMG submission 89700) | Labiotermes labralis P1 segment gut microbial communities from Petit-Saut dam, French Guiana - Lab288 P1 | ecosystem: Host-associated > Arthropoda: Insects > Digestive system > Gut ... | reverse complement strand
CACAGCATAGGTAAAAATACCCATACTGTGATGATGGTTTTTCATCACTCAAATGCCATACATGTTGCTAGATAGCGCAGGGATGTGCTATACTAGAGCATGCGGTGGGGCCTTTGAGGTCATGTATGGGTGGTTAACCGCACGGTTACGCACCCAAAGAATCGGCTACACACACTAGAGAGCTTTTCGTTCTTTTTGGTTGCTAGTCTGCATTGAAAAACTGTTCAAAAGCAACATTGAACTGGATATCCAACTCATAACCGCGTTTAACCTTGACGCTTTCAATGAGGTACGCCGTAATCATCTTCTTTGTCTCAGTATTGCTATCTTGGAAGATTCCAGACCAGCTAATTAGCTTGTTATAATCGGCTGTAATGGTTTCCAACTGCTGCTGACCATTCTCCAAATCCGCTTCATAATGGGCAACTTCATCCGTTGCCGTATCAATTTTGACCTTTGTCTGCTGGATTAATTCATTAAGCAGACTGGGGTCAAATTTACTTGTACCCTGAATCGCGTCCACCACTTCGGCTTGCAAGGCTTTCAGACTTTCAGTATGCTTGTGAAGCTCCGCCTTTACGCCTTTCAGCTTGGTTTTACAGCTTTGAAGCTCACTTAGATAGCTCTTCTCGATCAGCTCACTTTCAGCCGCATCTTTTATGTTTTGGAACAAGCTCACCAGCAACTCCGTGACCATATTATCAATCCTGTTCATGCTGTACGCCACCTGATTGTCACAATCACGCAGTCTTCTTGTCCTGTTATAACAGACGTAGCGGGTGTGCTTGTTCTCCACAAGTACGCCATCTGTCTTCCGTGTATAGGACTGCCTGTAATCAGAAAGATTTAGTCTGCCGCCACAACAAGCACAAAAGATATTCCCAGATAATAAGGCGTTTCCCTTTGTTTGAAGGGGAAGTGTTCGCGTCTTTGTGGCATCCACACGCGCTTTCCGCAACTTCTGTGCCTGTTGAAAGAGATCATCCTGTATAATCCGCAGTTCCGGTATCACGTCCGAGGCAACCTCACCACAAGTCATGATGCCGATATATATGGTGTTCTGTAAGATGACACGCACTGCCGCATGGGTAATCGGTTTTCCTCTTCTATTGCGTATACCACTCTCGTTTAAGAACGCGCTCAGGCGAAGCAGTCCAAGCCCTTCATGTACATACTTTGCATAGATCAGCTTGACAAATTCCGCCTCATAGGGATCTACCTCAATGTCGTGAATCTCTTGCCCCTTTTTGTTCATGCGTCCCTTTTTCACAAGTCTATACCCAAAAGGCACATTACCGCCGTAATAGCGGCCTTCTTGGGCGAGTTGGCTCAAGCGTGTTTTCGTTCTGACAGAGGTCTTGATGCTCTCACCGGAGGCTTGCCAATAGCGGATATAGTTGAGGAGTTTATCCGTGTGATTGTCAAGACGTTGCTGGCCTTCGTTTACGCTCCACACCTCAATTCCGTTATGGATGAACCATTCGACCACAAAGGGTGTCTCACTGTCAATTCTGCCGATCCGATCAAACATAAAAACCAGCAAAACATCAAACTCTTTTTTGACAGCCATCTTCTGAATGTCCTGTATGGCATCGCGGTCTTTGGCGGAGACCTTGAAGCCGGAAATACCGTTTTCGAAAAACTCACCTACGACAACCCAGCCCTGCCGTTCTGCAAATTCATGGCAAGCTTGCTTTTGCATGGGGATATCGTCTTTCTCTATTTTCCCCAGCACGGAAACTCTGTATAGATTAACAACTCTTTTCATGTGTGTTCCTGCCTTTCTCACTGTGAAATAATCATGATTTTCAAGTGAGAAAACAGGCCGAATATGAAGTTTGCAAGGTGCCTATATTTGAAACTTTCTACCAATCTATTATCTCACAAAAAGTCGAATTTGTCAAAGATATTCTGCTCGAAAACTCTATGTATTTCAATGGCTTCCAGTGTTTTTGGTGTGTGCGTCTATCAGCATGTTTTTGATGAGTGACATTGTTTTTTCGTCTATTCTTTCTGGGAAAAAGGCGCGTACTTTTTTGCCGCTTATGTAAAACTCCCGTTCAGTGAATTGAACAGGAGCAGAAGGTTTATTGTGTTCTGTGTGCATGTCATTTTTTATCATGAAATAGAATCACATCTCCTTTTAACTTGATTTTGCTCAATTATTTGTATTTTGCATCTGCCGAGTTTTGTTGACTATACTCATGATTGGATTTGCTCCACGATCATCCAATTCCCTTGTACCTCTTGCATCAGCAATTCAAACTGTGACAACTGATGCGCCCTTGTACGCGGATCGTAGTAGCGGACAGTCACATAGACTGCTATCTGATCCCCGCGCCGGATGAAGATGGGATTCACCAGCTCTAAGAACTCATACTCCACATCAATCGCCTTAAGCGCATGATCTCGCACGAAGTGGGCAATCATGCTCTCGCTGGCAGTGGGATAGAGGGTGAAGAACTCCGTTAGAAATTGCATGATCTCATTCTGCGTGTCCCCATCAATGGATGTATCGTGCGCCCTTGTTGGTAGCGTAAAGTCTGACCGCTCAAAACCACCGTGGATGGTGGGATTATGAGTAATGACCGCGTTCCCAGCCTCATCCGCATGGACAATCACCGTATAATATGCTAAGACCACATCCTCCGTAGATGTGGTCACTTCTCTTTGTATCACTTGATCAATGAACATCGGATAGCCATACTGATCATAGATGCGCTCTTGCACCACCTCATCTACATACTCAACAGTTGTAGCACTCAGCAACCGCTCGACAGAGAAGAGCACCCTAAAATTATGGTCATCTAAGGATTCCACACTCCAAATCCGTACAGCTCGTATCGCAGAACTAGAATCCACATCCCTTGCAAGTGTGGTGTTTAGCATGTGCAGGTCATCAGTGAGGAAGTGCAGCAGAGCTTCACTACGTGCGGCACTTTGTTCCGTACCCACCGGCCAAGCATAATAGATCCGAGCGAACTCTATCACAAAGCTCTCTATTTGGCTTGTGTCAGCAGTCTGTACCTCTACGATCTCCCGCTCAATGATCGTGTGGGTATCCACGGCGGTAAAGTGCTTGTATATTGCAAAGGTCAGGCTAATCAGGAGCAAAGCCCAGAGGATAAAGACAGATTTCCGCCTCGTTCCAATGGGTTTCACTCTTGGTCGTTTTTCTCTTTTCAATCCATTGCCTCCGTTCTATTATCGTATTCTGAACATGCTTTCGGGGAAGAATTGCAGAGGGTCAACCCGCACACCGTTTTCCAAAATTTCAAAATGTAAATGAGGCCCAGTCGATGATCCTGTGCTCCCCACATCTGCAATGTGCTGACCTGCCACAACCCGATCCCCATTTCGGACAAGATTCCGTGCATTGTGGGCATAGCGTGTCATGAAGCCGTTTCCGTGGTCAATCTGAATCCAGTTGCCGAATCCGCCGCGCTCATATCCGACAAAATTTACAACCCCACCGGCAGAAGCCACGATCTCCGCACCAAAGGGCGCACCAATGTCTATTCCGCCGTGCATCCTGTTTACGCCAGTGATGGGATGCCTGCGGTTGCCGAAGAGTGAGGTCACAAGATTGTGTCCTGGTGTAGGCCAGATAAAGCCGGATGATTCCATGCCGACTAAGTGCTGACGCACCAAGCGAACGTAGAAAAAATTGCCGTAAGCATATCTCCACCCGCCGTTTTCTGCTATGGCGATGGGATTTGTGTATGCAACTCGTACACCGCCCGAAAGCCTACGGGCAAAGGACATGGCAAGCTCAAAGGTATACTGACCACCACTTAGAACCACATAATCAATGAATCCGATGCCAAAATTATAGCTTTGGAGCACCGTATCCATGTCCGCCCCAAGACGTTCAGCGCGGTTAAGTAGCTGAGAAAAATACCGCACACCCTGCCGGATGCTCTCGTCTCTGGGCAGGGAGTTAGGCGGTAATCCCAAGGATTCTGAGGATTGCATGACATCCTCCACTAGACCGCCGCTCTCTACTTGAATGATGGCAAGCAAATACCATATAAATGCCTCTACACCGAAGTATCCAGCATGATAGAGCACCAAGGGCTTTAGTGCCATAACCTCATCGGACAAATTCACGCCTACAGAGAAGCCGGGGTCTGGCTCCGGTTGACCTGTTACAAAAGCCATTGCGATGGCACCGATCAATAGGAGCAAGATTAGCATGAATATAGTGGGGATCACAATGAGCTTCATCATGGCCTGTCCCGCCTTTTTCGCCGATCTCTCCGCTTCCGCGATGGCTTGTCTTGCTTGTCCAGTTGATCCCTCGTCACAGGTTTTCCGTTGAGCTTGAATGTCTTGATGTTTCTTGCTGGGGCGTGGTGTGGTTGGGATGTAGCATTAGATCGTGATGTATCACGCTGGGCAGGCGTACGCGCTTGCCCCCTCTGCGCTGTGTTTTCTTGCGGCTTCTCTTGAAGTGGGGACGACCGTTCCGCTTTCCTTTGTATCTCAACATTGCCTCCTTGTTTACCTTGGGGTCTGTGAATCTCCGCTGACTGCTTCATCTCTACATTATCCCTATACTGCTCCCGCTGCTTGGAACGCGCCTCCCGGCGTTCTTTTCGTGTGCCGGATAGATTCTCTCGAAACTCGTGGGCATTCTGCGCCACGGTATGCTTTGCGTGGATGGGCATATCTTGTACTTTTTCTTTTGTCAGTGCCGCATTATCTTTCAGCTTCGCCGGAGTATCCACTAGTTTGCCGATAGACTGCCCAATCCGCCCACCAAGTGTCATGCGCTGGATTGGCTGTGCGTGTGGCTGTTGCGGTTGTGATCGTGCTTGTGATGATTGTGCCTGCTGTGGCGCGTCAGAGCTATTTGGTGCTACCGACGGCACATTCACGTTCTGTGGTGTACCCAGATTTCTTCCACGGTTTCCTATGGGTGATGGTGTCTCCACACTTCTAGGCCGAGACTCTGTGCTTGGCTCCGCGCCACCACCGTTACCAGAAGCGGGAACATTCGCCCCCTGCTGTGATCTGCGTTTGCTGATGAACTTACCGGCAACAATACCCGTTCCAAATGCCAAAGCCTTACGCCCCAAATTGCGTCCTGTCCGTAAGACAGACCGTTCCCCTCGATGGTTTTCTCCGCTTTGCAGGCGGATCATCCCAAGTAGCTCATCTTGCTTTTTGTGAACGCCCCAAAAGACTAAGATTTGTAGAAAGCCCACCAAGAGGAAGGGCATGGATAAGTCTGAGGATACACGATAAACCAAAAGCGATAGACTAAAGGCAATGGTAATGATGAGGGTGTATCCCACTCGTAGTAATAGCGTATTAAATACCCGCTCAATGCTACGCTTTGCGATCCCGCTGAATGTTGGGAACAGGGACAGCACCAAGGCAATCGGTAATAGTGTCAGGTAGAAGATCAGGAGCAGTTGTGAGAAGATCATTAGCCCTGTCAGGGACAGCACAAAGATGGAGATACCTAGATTGATGAAAAAGAGCACCAGCACTGTGCCGAAACGATCTACCTCTCCGCTGAGATAAATGTTGTTGTATATTTCTACCTCCCGGATCACCACATCAATCCGCGCATTTGAGTGGGGTGCGTAAGCAAGCAAGTCATAGACACGAGCGGGGTCTATGTCCAGTGATCCAAACTGCAAGAGCTGCCACGGTGCGTGTATCTGTACCTGATGTAAGGCCTCTCTGATCCCTGCCACTGCTACATCCGTATCGTTCGCCCCCGGATTTAGGATTGCATTGGTGATCCGCAAGGCACCATCGGCAAGGTCTACGGAAAGGCCATTGATTGCTTGAATATAGCTTGGAGCAAAGGCAATGAAGCCGATAGAGAGCACGAAGATGGTAACAAAATTCATGACAGCACCGAGTGCTTTTGTCATCTCGCGCTTGAACAAGCCCACATAGAGTACATAGGCTCCCATGGCCAGCACTGCTAAGGGAAGCAACATAGGCAGAAAACCTGTAGACGAGAATCCACTTTCTGACACCCCTGCGATCTGCTGTATATTGCGTCCAATCTCATCCGCTGCTCTGGATAAGAAATCCAGCCGGAACGCTTCTTGCACTACGCTTCCAACAGCCGAGGCAAGAAAGACGCATAGTTCCCAGATGGCATTGGTAATGGAGAACAGAATCCGGGATACATCCGGGAGTGAAATCCCGAACCAACCGCGTCCGGCATCTGGATCAATGTACAAATCCAGCGCATAGTGGCTGATGGGATAGCGGGAGAAGCCGTAGGCATCGTTGATGGTGTCATCCATCAAGCCGCTTGCCAAAGCAGGCGGCGCAAGAAAAAAGACTGCCGCAATTAGAAACGCGACAGTCAGTAAGTGCCTGCTATATCTCCTCATCGTCACCAGCCCTTCCGTTGGGTCTTGTATCGAATGCAGTCAGCAGATGATTAAACACCGGATGAATCTGCACCACACCGACACGTCCATAGAGATCACGCATGAGGCATTGACCTTTCCCAAGCCGCATGACCGCCTTTTGGTTGCCCACGTCCTCCGGGTCAACTCCCATAAATTTCAAGACATTGCGGACTTCGTTCATATCGCTGGAATGGAAAGCAAAGCGTAGGCCAATGTTATTCCGCATTTTCTCATCTAAGAGGTCTTGTGCATTCTGCGTCACAAAAATAGCACTGGCGTTCATAGATCGCCCCGCCCGTACCAATCGCATGGAGAGAGCCTTACCCTGTGCGACTTGCAGGAATGACCACGCCTCTTCTAAATCCACTATCTTGTATGTCGTAGTATCCGAGTGGATAAAGTCTAGGCTGAAAGTGGAGATCACCAGCAGAATGGCAATGCTCAACTGATTCACAATGGTATAGTCACTGGGGTCTACCTGTGAATCCGGCATAGAGAGTCCTGCCACTTGCAAGATATTGAGTTTGCTATCAAGCCGGATGGTATTCCGCACATCGCCGCGACTAAAGAGCAGATGGGCAATACCGGCACGGGCGATGCTTTCTATGTGGCTGGCAATCCCACGGCTCACCTCTGTATCCACCTGCCGCAGTTCATCCACCACACACAAAAGCCCCCTCGTCTCACTCTGTGTCACTTGCTCGATGGCATTCATCAGGACAGGAAACTTGTCCCCATCGCGGGCTGTGATCCCTGTGAGATAGGTGAGCACATCTACTGCCAGAGCTTCTGAATCCTCTTTCTTCGCCATGATGACGTAGGGATCAAGCAACCCCCGATTTTCCTCCGTGTTCTTGATATGTACAACATTTGTTTCATGCGCAATCTCCGGCAGATACTCCGGCCAATGCCCCCGCTCAGATTTGGGGTCTAGGATGATCGCTTTCCCGCCCCGCAGTACAGAGTAGTAGATGAGCAGATTGTTAAACAGCGACTTCCCCCAGCCGAGCGCGCCCAAGATCGCCATAGCGAGGGCGTTGGTGATAGAGCCGTCCACACCCTGCGCCGGGAGCGGCGGATCAATGTAGACGTGCTTCTTTGTCTCCAAGCAGTAGCCGATGTAGAAGCCGCTGTTATCCCCAAGCTCCTGTGTGGTGCCGAAGCCGAGGGAGGCCAGAAAGTCGCTCTTGACGTATTGGGTATAATCTTTGACGAATCCGTGACTACCGGGGATGAACTCTTGATGCAGTCCCATCATGTCCCCATAGGGACGGATCAGCTTCATCTTGAACCGTCTCTCGTATTCGTCTATGACCTCACCGCATCGGCGTTTTAGCTCATCCTCCGATGGTGCCGCCACACGCAGAGTTAGATGTATCTGATGCAGGGGTGTTCTGGTTTGCTCTAAATCATGCTCCAACTCGTCAGCGGATTCTAAGGCATCCAAGACGCTCCGGCTGGTCTCGCTGTTGGACTGCCATGCGTGGGATTCCAAGTCTTTTAGCTCTTTCTTTTTGCCCCGGACTTTGGATAAGCCCTTCCGATTGGGCAAAACCTCTACATGGATGCTGGCATCTATGGGAAAGGGAAACAGCCCCTGCTGATGATAAAATATCTCACTGTTAGGAAAAGCAAGCTCATCTGTGATGGTACTCAGTGCCAGATAGGAAACATAGATGCTCTCACCATGCCGGTTGGTCATCTGTAAGTATCTGGGTTTATCTGAGATCAGGGAACGGATCGGACACAGAAGATCATACTGCTTGACCATCCGCTCAGTATGCCTTTTCTTGACTTTGAGCGGATTGGAATACGCTTCATATGGCTCTTGCAGTGTCCCATAAAGGTGCTCCAAAATGTAGCCATAGTCATCTGCGGTAAGCTTGCGGATAGCAAAGTGCCGAGATATACGGTGCTCCAAGAACTCTTCTGCCCGGATGAACTGGTAGATTTCATCCTCATTGATCCGCACATAGTCATCCGCCAGATGATGGTTGGCGCTGTATATGAAGTCTTTGAGGGTATTCATCATGCCACCGAGGAGCCCCTTTACAGAAAGTGCCTTGTCTCCGTCAAGCTGGAAGCCGATGTAATATCTATAAGCCATCTGCCTGCCGCCGACCTCCGGTTGTTGCAAAGCCTCCGTTTGTGCATCATGAATCTCTTCTGCGATTTCAGCTAAATCTCCCTTGATCTCTGACCGGCTCCGATCTTGCCGCTTGCGTATGTCTATCTCCGTAGCGATTTGGAGCAGATGGAGACTTCCGCCAGATATTTGCGATACGAAGCTCTCAAAATTTTCTCCGACTGCTAATTTCTCCTGCTGACTGAGGAAGGAGTAGTTAAAGGGGATCACTTCGTAATATGCATACCACTCGCCCCACTGATTGCACACCAGATTGTTTTCTATATATTTAATCGGAAATTTCACTATATGATTGTCCTCCTGACCGCCGTAATGCGGATATCTGCTTTTTCTTTTCGAGGCATAACCCGCTTCCCAGCAAATGTAAGCTTTGATCCCAGCGAGTGGGAGACCACAGACTTGAGAAAGCGATCAGGACGCTTACCCTCAAAGGTTAAGCGTCCCATAACTGTTGCCACACCTGCCGGAATGACGCCATACCGCCAAAGTCCGGATAGAAACCCGCCGAACAGGAGCATGACCACAAAGGTCACCACAAACCACGCGATCCATGCAAAAGGAAGTGGAAAGGGTAGGCTCTTATCTCCTACGGCGTAGAGTATCTTCTGTACCCGCCAAATGCCTGTAAAACTACGTATCCGCCTCATTAGCCTGCACCGATCAGGCGGCGGCCAATATTGCCGAGCACCGATACCACATCTGATGTGAATACCACGAACAAGATTGCAAGGATTGCCAAGATCAGGAATGTAACAAACTTTGACATCTCGCGCTTTGCCAGAAATACGATGGCGGTCACCATCAGTACCACTGACAAAATAGGGACAAGTTCGCCTTGTACCCAAGATAATAGGTTTTGGCCTATGCCCATATATGTTGCCCTCCTTTTTTATTGATCCCATATTGTTAGCTGTTCACCGATTCTATTGTCCTCCGGCGATTTTGGTGTTGTCCACCAGTCAAAGACCTCTTCGCCAGTCTGCCATGCTGTGGGCAAACCATCTTCACGGCGGGAGATAACCATCTTTTCAAAGGCGCGTATGTACGCCGCCTTATACTTCGGATATCTCTCAAACTCCTCAAGCTGTCTCTTAATCCCAACCAAGGGACAGCCAATGCATCCAACTCGTGTATATCCGTGCTCATACAGGGGATTTGAACGGCACCCATAGTAGCGTAAAAATTCCCAGACATCAGCAGTTTCCCAGTCTATAATGGGGTTAAGTATCCGCTTGCCCTGTGTGATGCAGGTTTCAAACTTCCTGCGGTCTTCGTCATTATCTGCGTTCAAAATGATGTGCTTTCGGGAGCGCACGATCTCAACGCTCCCGCGACCCTGTTTACGCTTCACGCTCTCAGCCCACCGAACTCCCGTTACAACAACGCGCCCATACCCTCCACGCTCTTTCAGGTCACAGCAATACCGCACAATGCGTGTGGGCGGCATACGTTTCTTGGCAATCAATGCCCACATACTCATATCCGGATATGCAATTTGGATGCCGGGGATGGAGCGAATATAGCGGACAGTTTCAGGCGCGTCTACAGTGGTATGATTATGTACAAGATCATGGCGAATACCTGCCAGTGCAAATAAAATCCTGATACAATCCGAATCCTTGCCCCCGCTATAGGCAACAAAATACGGCTCATCCATGAGGCCACTTGCGACAGGATCAAAGTTCTTGATCCGATCAATCGCCATCTGCACCTTATCCCGCCGGCCCTCTAGCGTGTATTCAATTAAGGGCATGTCCCTTGCAGTTCCGTCTGTACTGACCCTGCCATAAGCATTTGAGCAGTCGGCAGAATGCCGTATTGTTTCAACCGCTCATATAGGAACCGCCGTCCGGCTTGTGTCCACTGGGTATGGATCGGCACTTGTTCGTCCTTCACTAAGCGTGTCTTCGTCAGAGTATAGCCTAGATCTGCATACTTCGCATATAGCACCCATGTCTTGTGGCACCTGAATTGTATGCCCAAGGAATAGAGCAATATATTGAACTCTTGTGCTGTCATACCATAGTCTTTCGCAATGATCGTCACCGGCAGGGCATATGGACACTGCACAATGGCATCGTAGTAATCCGCTTTTGGGCGCATGACTTCTACGAAGCCCACAAGAGCCTGATTGATCTTTTGCGCATCTGTCAAAACCTTGAGAAGATCACCCGCGAAAGATTGGTCTTCTCGCATTCGCTTCAAAGTATCTGGTACGATGTAGGCACCGTGCTTGCGGATAGAGGGCAAAATGTCCGCTGTAACCCAACGTTTAAAGGCTTTCGCGGTTGGAAGCTTAGATGATAGAATCAAACAATATAAGCCCGATTCATTGATGGTGGTGATTTTCTGCTTGCCACCAAGGGTGTCCATTGAATGGACACCCTTATCTTCTTTATCTACATTCGATTTTAATGCTTGTCTGTAATTGGCATAGCCCAAGACATCTGCCACATCTTTTCCCACAAACCAAGGCTGTCCATCCACTTCCACAACACGAATTTCCCCAAACTCCTGATTCTCGAAAATTTGCACTTTGTTTTGCATAAAGTTCCTCCCTAAAATGTAAATAACCGCCCCTGTGGACGGCATGTCGTTCTATTGTTCCTGCTGAAACTTCGCTACCTGCTTCAAAATCCGCACATGCTTCTCCGATAGAGACGCACACCCCAAGGTGTCTGGAACAAATTTGGTGTCTTCCATATCGTCTAAAGCCAAGAGCAGAGTGAGAGACGGTGCAACTTGTTTCTGAAACCACTTCCGCGTCCGCTCCACCGTGTATGGCTCTGGCTGTACGGTGAGCCGCAGCTCGCTCCGTCCATCTCCCATGAACTTCTGCCAGCGGGGATTGACTACCTGTTCACCATCTATGTAATCAACAAAGGTGGTGTAGCGGTTCACGATTTCAAAGATGGTGCTATCTATGTCTCGCCGGAAGGCTAAATCTTCCATCGCCTTACATGCCCGATCATTCTTCAATCGTATCTCAAAACGGTTCTTGACTGGTGCCTCCGCTATAGGTATACCTTGCTTTTTATATTGCTCAAAATCCTTTTGGTACAGACAAAAGTAGATTTCTGAGCTGAGAGAGCCAAGATACAAGGTTTCGCCCATCATCTCTTGCTTGTCCTGTTCCTCATTCCGAAGCCTTTCGCCGGAGTCATAGCCAGAGTAAGACTTCATCCAAGAGGATTCCCATTCTCCCACCCGGCACTTTTGTTTCAAAGTGGGGATACATAGAATTCCATCCCGGTCATCCACCGCTAAATCCAGCCGCTTGATCCGGATACTGAAATTGTCTAGGCAGTGTTGGAAGAAGTCGTACCATGACCAGCCGATGGCTTCCATATGACACTCAAACATCCGGCAACCTCTGCCTCTTAGCTCCAGCAAGGTATACAGCCCTTCGCTGTCCTCCGCCCCTTGCATGACGTAGAGATCACCAAATCTATAAGTCGCCTCATAGCCATAGAAGCCCCGCTCTTCACGGATCATGTCATCGAAGGGAAAACGGAGGGCTTCTTCTACCACGCGCCGGATATCTTTGGACATAAAATGGATGCGGACATAATCTATCATCACATCCAGACGGCAGTCACTTTTCAGGATCCATAGTTCCTCTATAGCTCCTTCTAAGGATTGCCGGAGTTGTTCCGACAAAGGACGACTCCCACTTTCGATCATGGTTAAATATTGCTTAGAAACACCTATCTTTTCCGCTAATTCTTTTTGTGTGATTCCGTATCTTATGCGCTGTGCTCTTAATGTGTCAGGAAACACCTCCTATTCCGAAGGTAACAACTGTTACCTTGACTTTGAACCCGCAAACCCTTGATAACACAAGGATCATGTCTTGTCTGTTTGCTGTTTTCGTTGAAGTCTACCCCCGTACTTACATACCGGGGGTAACAGGCTCGCCGCGCAAGCGCGGCTCACCACCGGACGGCTTTCCGCTTCGCCGTCGCCCGGTGGATTTGCTTTGTCTGTCGAAAAAGGATTTTGCAGTTGTCCACACTCTGGGAAGGGACATACCACAGGGAGCCGGGGAAGTAAATGGTCTTTCGCGACATAAAAAGAGTTAAATTTGTAAGGTCCTTCGGGACCTTATTTGTATTTTATTTCACGTTCCCATTGACTTCCCCGGCCCCCTGCTGAGTGTGGTAACTATGGCGCGTAAGCCGCGCACGCTTCCGCCCAATACTCACTTCAACATAGGAGGACACCACAATGAGCAAGTTTTTTACACCAACCCCAGAGACATTGGAAGAACTGAAAGGACTGTACCGGAAACTCGCCCAACAGCACCACCCAGACTGTGACGGAGACACTGCCACCATGCAGGCGATTAACGCCGAGTATGACACACTGTTTCCACTGCTCAAAGATGTACACAAGACCAAAGACGGCGAAACTTACACGGCACGGAAAGAGAGCACCGAAACCGCCGATCAGTTCAAAGACCTCATAAGCGACCTCATGAAAATGGATCACATTGTGATTGAGATTATCGGTTGCTTTGTCTGGGTCACAGGTGAAACCAAGCCCCACCGAGAGCAATTAAAGGCACTCGGCTTCAAGTGGCACAGTAAGAAAACAGCATGGTTTCTTGCAGCAGATGGCTACCGTCCGCGCAGTCGCAAGGACTACGACCTTGACGAAATTCGCCACATGTATGGGAGCCGTGGCAAGGTGAACAGCCACGGCATGACCAAGTTGGGTGAAGTGTAGAGCATGTAGAGCACCTTCGTTCCCGCCTGTGCTTTGTCCGTGGAGTACAGGCGGGGACATCTAAACTACTTATATAAATGGGAGTGTTCAAAATGAAAAACGTATCAAACGAGATCAAACATGCATTCATGGGATGGCTGGCCAGTACATACAGTGGAAGCTTTGAGTACACCATGAGTAGCGACCATGTTACAATCATCCGCGTATGCAAAGATGAAGCCTTTGACTATCTGTACGCCCAACGGCAATATAAGGGCAGTGGGATTGAGCGCAGAAACAATTTTGACTATGCCGGAATCTACTGTAAACAGGATGGGCGCCTCTATGATAACCAGTATTGGCTTCAAATGCTAGTCGATGATGAAATACAAAGCACAGAAGCTTTACAGGAAAATCTCAAACAGGCTGTATGCCGAGCCATTGAGAGGCAAATAGGCAATGACCGCCGCAACTTACAGATTTTGGAACTGTCTGCCGAGCGAGAACGGCTGGCAAATTATCAGAGATATGCGTATGCAGCAGATGGGGATGCACGAAAGATATATCTGGGCGATGAACAGAAAGGGTTTTGCTTTCGCTGCGGCTATACCCCCAGCGACTGGACAGAGGACTCTTTACTCGCTTACATCCAAAATCCCACCCAATATGTGACAGCGGAGATTGAGGCATACATGAGCAATCATCAAGAAGATATGTTACTGTGTTTCTTGCGTATGGATGCTGTCTCAGCGGCGTATACCGTCATACTGGAAAATCCCCTTGACCCGATCCACAAAGTGAAACGGATTATAGAGGCGGTAAGGGACTCTCAGGCAAAAACGGTGACGGTGACCATTTGCAAGGATGATATAGAGTTCACCTTCAAGACCGAAGCCCATGAACTCCGCCGGGACTGCACCAGTACCTATAGCAGTTGGAATATTGCCGCGCCGGATCGCCGAGAATTTGAGCGGCTGTTTGGACGAGCTTGTGGATATAGACCGGAGGAGATTCTACGCATCACATACGCCCGGTCTGTGTTGTATCAGGCATAGAGAACCAGCCAAACGAGGGAGGCTAGTCCATACAAGGATTAGTCTCCCTCATTGGATTTTATTGTCCCTCGCTGCCACTGACCGCCGTTCCCTAACACGCCATAAAAATGCACTTGATCTATAAGCTCATCCTCTTTATATACACGTACGGTCTCGCCATCCGTGGCTTGACCGTGTAAATATGCTTCGTCCATCGCATTACAATATTTGCTTTGGAACGTGAAGTCACATTCATCTTTTATCGAAATAATAACGGTATACATCTTACACCTCCTCTTACTGTGGTATTTTAATAGAACGATTTTTACTGACAGATTATCGGCAAACCTCAAAAATGCCGTGCCGAGTGGATATAAAGATTCCGCCAGTTTCTAGGGTTTGTCCAATCGCATTATAATTCAGATAGTTCCATAAACGTTCTGGAACATTCCACAAGCCGTTTTCTTCTACACATTGACGAGCTACATCCGCCATATCCTCACACCCGACCCAATGTAAGACGCTTTCTTGCCTCTGTGCTAAATCCTCAATACCATTGAAGTATCCCGAGGCCAATAATTCCGACAATGCATCATATGAAGGCGTCCCCTCCAACTCTCGTACCAGCCCGCACAGGCGATTGACTTCCTCGATGCTAGTATCTTGGCTAACCTCGAACGGCAACTCATAGCGGGGGATGGCATATTCTTTGTACTGGCTGTTTAGTCCTATTTTCTCTGCCACATCTTCAAAATCAATGGGAGGCCGAAACCATTCACCAACCAACTCGCCTTCGTTCAACTTGCCAACATTGGCAATATATACTTCCATTTCCATCACACATCTCCTCCTGTATGTCGCCCAATTTCAGCTAAGAAATCATATCCTGCCGGGACAAGGGGCGTATAGAACTCCGTGATGACATTCTCGCCTACATCCACATAGCCTCGTCCCTTGATGGTCTTTGGGAAAAATTGTTTCTTCACGTAGAGTAGAGAAGCACCGCCTTGTCACATTTCTGTGGTAGGTTTGCGCCACCCTCTCCCCGAACCGGACTTACACCTCTCAATGTATCCGGCTCTCCATTGTTGCTCGCTCAATTCGAACT
>Ga0123352_10009267_pt1 | contig 15389 bp, 11 predicted proteins | sample TergutLab28metaG_FD_89700 | JGI IMG/M metagenome (GOLD analysis project Ga0123352, IMG submission 89700) | Labiotermes labralis P1 segment gut microbial communities from Petit-Saut dam, French Guiana - Lab288 P1 | ecosystem: Host-associated > Arthropoda: Insects > Digestive system > Gut ... | reverse complement strand
TACCAGATGGTGTATAATACAATTTTGACCTCCTGATGATGAGCACATAGTGCTCGAAACATGTAGAGGCATGTAATAAACTTGTTGTAAAACAGGAATTTGTGCATTAAGTTGGTTAATTACCAAGAAAAAAGATTCCTTGGTCGCTCTGATCACTATTCTGATATAGCTACCTCGGCTCATAAACAATTTGGGTCTTGTTTCGTTGGGTTTTGAAAGCGTGTATTTTCGTCGATGTTTAGCCAGACAGTCCGCCCTCTCCGACATCAGGCTAATATTTCTACATATTTTAAGGTCTTAATGTAGTCTACATTTCATGTAACGTATGCCGTGTCATGTGAATGAAGGTTTGAAAAATCAGGCTCTTGCAATAAACTTTGAACACCCTTCCAATATACTACATTCGTTCTGAGGTTGTTCGTATGAAATACTCCAGCGGACAGGCGCAAACATCGCACACAGAACTTAGTGTACGTGATTTTCAGACACAATGTATAACTAATTATAATTAGTAACAACGCATTTCCTCGATTGTAACAGCGCTCTTGATTTAGTGATGCGTTTTCAGAGAGCAAAATATTTCATAAAAAGGTAATGAGTTCATAAATATAATTATCTTTCCACGAAACACTGAGTTTTTAGCACAAGAAGATTTCTTCATAGCTGATCTGGAAATGGCAGATACTGAAGACACGGTACAAGAAAATGAAACGATAGGGAACCTAGAGCCTTCTCCAGATGTCGGCGTCCATTGCTGAGTGTCCTACGTGATACAGAATTGACATCTGGAGACAGTAATAATCCTGGACCATCGTGTTCCTTCGTGGATATAGCTCCACTACCGAAAGGAAGAAAACAGATAACCCTAAAATACAAAACGGAACACGCACTCAGTGGTTCTCACATCCGCCCCACACACAATCATTCTGAAAGAAACAACGGAAAAGCGACAGATTGCTCAAAAAAAAACACGAAACATAAAAAAAGAAAATGGGCAATTCGTCTCTTCAGCAGAAAAAGAAAACTTGTCGCTGAAAATTTCTTTCAGGAAGTCCTTGAGAATATGAGATCGTGTTGATGAATACTTGTGATGACAACAGTGGTCTTCGTGATGATAATACATAATAAATAAAGATTCAAATTATGGTTAATTATTATTATTATTATTATATGTGTTTATTTAAAGTCATTCATGTTCCGTGCAATAAGACAAGTCACATCATATGTACTCTAAAACTTGCACTATAATTAGATTCAATACTACTCAAACACTTGGTATTCCTCCTGCCTTTTACGGCCATTTTCAGGAAGGTATTCATCAAAGACAGAGCAATAATGGCTATTTATGTCACAGATGCGCAGTCGTAGATTTGAAATACAGATATTAAAATGGTTAAAAACATTAAAAAAGCATAGTACAATGTGCAATGTAATAGTATTAGTTAATTGCAAACAAATATCGACTGCAGAAAATAGTCTTCGTTTTCAGGGATATATCCCTGTATATCGTGTGACTGTTTACACCATCAAGGATGAATGCACAATGTACAGTACATTTATGACTATTTATGTTAACCATACCAATGAAACAGACATTCATACACAACCCACTATTTTGCTTGCACTTGTATTAAATTCAATGATCACCTATTGTCCAAGATTTTTAATAGATGATCAAATTGCCATTATTCGCAGGAATTTCGACAAAACGCAGAAAAATCTGAGGTTCTGCATTTAAAATGTTGTACTTCTATCACCGTACGGTGCAGCCAAACGCTACATAATGAATTTATGGTGTGTACCCATCCACCCCCCCACCCCCCCCTTGCGCTGTTTCCACACTGTATCCTGCAGAGACATTTGCGCTCGAGTGCTGGCATGAGAATTTTAATTGGCCTCTGCTGATGCTTGCCACGTTGGTTTATTTTCGTGTATCATTCGCAGATGGTTCTGATTTTTCCTCCTGCTGCTGCGGCGACACTTCCTGATACACTTTAAATTGAAAATTTGAAATTTCCACTTCCCTTTCCTCTGTCCCGAAACTCTGTGTGACATTTATAACATCACACTAATTTGTAAATATCGTGAGGATAAGATAAAGATACAAATACAATGTGTCCCACTCGCTACCGAACCCGGCATTTGTTTAATAATTCTACCAACAATGAAGATTTTGCAACGAAATTTGAACAGGAGTACGTTCGTTGTGTGAGAAATGAAGTGGAATGTGTCCGTAGTCCGCTTCAAATTTCGTTGCAATATCCTCATTAGTGGTAAAATTATTAAAGAAATGCCGGGTTCGGTAGCGAGTGGGACACCCTGTATAATGAACTCGAAGAAAAAGCGTTACCTTTACAATGCATGAAGAAACTATTTGGCGGATGAACACTGGACATTTCCTACCAATCCCCTTAATATGGTTGATTCGATGTTGTCGTTACCAGTCATCTGAACTCAGATATTATCGAAAGCTGTATTAAATATTCTGCCGTGTATTTCGGCTTTCCCCTATCAGAACCTTTCTACCATCGCTCCATACTCATACTTCATACGTCAAGAACCGACGTTACATAGTCTTAGCAACTGAAAGCGTAGTAGACGCATAGCTACAGTCATTACAAACCCCGGTAAGAGATGCCCGTGAGTGCTCAGCTTCACGCCTGGCCCCTTTACCACCACTTTCCCTGCCGGCAAGGAATCCCCGGCATCTACTCAAGAGGCTTGGTTGATCCCAGAGTCGGACTGACCGTGCCGGGAATAGAACCCCGGATAGTCCAGCCCATAACCTAGTCCCTATATCGACCACGTCATCCCCGCTCAAGTTTTCTGTTTTATTGTCATTAATGATGAAACCAAACAATATTCATTTTACTCGGAAGCTGTAGGCCCTCTTTAATTGTAGACTGCAAGCGAATGTGCATAGACTATTCATGTTTTGACGATCACTCTGCATGCAGGAAGACAGAACTGCATATTTTGCATTCCTGTGTGGATACCGTAACTGGAAACACACTAAAATATTTCATGTAAAGATTGGAATTCCTCTATGATGTATTTGCATTCTAGTGAGTCAATGCGCTGTTATGGCCCAAATACAGGGCTTTGAATTGTAGAAATTCAAATTACAAATGATCGGGAGGGAATATGTAAAGAATGTGTCATGACTGCACTGCTGAATTTCTCTCAACATATAGAAATATAACAACTTACGAAATTCGTCTTTGCAATACCAGCTAATATTTTCAGAAAAAAAAAAAATTTTAAGTCGTCACCTGACTGAAGAGGTTAAGTACCTCACTCGTACTCTGTAGGTATTCGGTTCAAACCTCGGCCTAGACACAAACTGTCCTGAGATTCTTCGTGGTTTCCCACAGCCCAAACAGGAAAATTCCGAGAAGGCATTTCAATTACGCCCTGACCGCCTCCTCCCCCAAAATTATTAACTGAACGACTCACCAGTGGACGCTGTAAGTGTACTCTGTGGTATAGTCATTTTCGTGAGAAAAAAAATCACAAAATAATTTCGAGAAATTCAGCATGCTCGCGTCATATCAAGGTGCAGAATAGTATTTTCACATATAAAAGAGAGTTCTTCCCATTATCTTGTCGGTCGCCCAATTTCCCTCCCCCTTCATGTGTCAATTCTAAGGTGTGTTTCAGTGTATGTTTTGTTTAAGAACGCTGTCAATTTCTACGAGTTCGTAGCGTCGACGGTATAAGAATGAAATGTGAGTATAGAGAAATGGTGAACTGAAAATTACAGGGTGAAACTGAAGTACTGGTAGAGGGGGGGGGGCAAACCTATTCCAGCGCCATCTTGTTGACCACAACCCCCATTTATAAGGTCTTACTGGCACATCTGTTGCAAGACTGACTGCTCGTCTTTGAGAGTTTCCTTCGTTACTCGTTTCTTTTCAAATATCACTGACGTCACACTGCACGCCTCAATTAAGTATTCAGCTGCAAAAGTCAAATTTCATTACAATTTGTTTGGCAGACTAAGAATATTTCTTACTACAAAGCCAACTTACGTCTAGTAAAGATTTTTAACGCGCTTTCTGGAGGGTAACATAACCCAGGTCTCTGATAGTCGACAGGTTGAGACACGCTCTAAATTCGCCAGAGAACTAGATTATTTTTAGTACAGAATGCCGTCGTGTTTGGTCAATCACTGTAGTTCCACTGAAGTACGTTCTATCGCTCTATAACTGCAAATACTACGTACTGTACGTTTATGAATTATGGCAATATATTTCGACAATTTTATTGTTTTCAGATCATTCATATATAATAACACGTGGGGAATTTAATTATAAATACTTGAAATATAAATATATGGATATACACTTTCATATGTCGCATAAACTGAAACAGAACGATGTACAAAGCACCTAATATGTAAGGGAAAGAGATGAGAATAGGAAGAAATAAAATAATAAAGGGAAGGACGCGAAGGATGTAAATTGCCTAAATTGACTTACTACCCCCCCCCCCCCAAGTTTTCCTTGACAGGCTGAGAAATGTCAAGAAAAACTCTCAGAACAGCCATGCACAAAATCGAGATTTGAACTCAAAACCTTCCACATACGAAGGAGTGCAACTCCCATTTATGTTCATTGCTCTGCTTCACATCTGCTTTTATCCAGGAGGGATGGAATGTTCTGCAATAGAACTCACTCGACCGACGGTACATGACGTTGGTCTGTCTGTTGACACTTCATACTGCGGCCGAGAAACACTGAAACAGTGTAAGCGATGTCTTGATGTCAGTTTCAGCCATACTCCCGCATGCAAAATTACAGCCTCAATTGATATGGAAATTTAAACCCCATTTCTGTGGAAAGTCATATTTAAATAAACGTAATTTATTAAAATACATCTATTATGTGTTTCTGTAATCTCAAAGGCAGAGCAACACTTCCAAACAAAAGCCTCGTAATCCAGTTCAACCTCATGTCTCGAGATATAATGTGAAATGAAGAGTTCACTAATTAAAACTGTTTTTGTTCCCCCGTAAAATTACGGAAGCATCTACTGGAGCAGACGAAGATTAAATTGTAACCGACTTGCTTGGGAATCCTCCCTTCCGTGAGGTGCACAATATTCATGTGATTATGCGTGCCTTAACCATCTGAGGACTTAAATTAATCTAAGCACAATTTTAAAATTGATCCCTCCCCTCACAAAACAACGCTCTTCGTTACACAAAGCATTTTGTTAATGACGTTAGGCAAAACAAACCCTGTTTCTTGCGAGCATCTTGTAAAACACATAAATATTCCTTAGATTTTGTTAATGTTGCAGCAAATGGTGCACACTGTGACCACTACGCTGGGAGATAAAATTGTGTTACACAGTACATGTTTCATTTCGAGAGGTAGGTCCCCATATTTTGTCAAGAGATTAACATCCCCTTCTGTGGTAAGCGATACTTCATTGTCTTTTCTAAAAATTCCCGCAATTACACGTTCACAAATACCTCTTCAAAGTCCATTTTAATATTATCCGCCTGCTTACTCTTAGACCAATCAAGCACATTCTTCCCTTCAGAATTCCGACTACAATTTTGAGGCTTATCTTGGCTTCGCCATAATAACTAGATATCAATTATATAATCTACAGGTCCATCTTTCAATATAAGCATAACTATTATTATTATCATCATCATCATCATCATCATCATCTCCACTTTCATACTTCCGGTCTGGCAGAGAACACCCAAAGATAGAGTTTCTCGTAACGTGAAACGACCGAAGGAACTGTCACCGGCCGCTATACGGAAACTCATGTCTTCCGCTCTAAGGAGCACAGTCCCACCTTAATGCGGGACTCATGGGACTGAGCACCGCTGACCAGGCAGCGTCACTCTGCAGCCATGACCTTGTCCGGCTATCACCTGAACATCCTCCACTATATAATTTACTCTTTAACTATCCTAACGGCTGTTACAGCGATGTTAAAGTACAGCGGCCGAGTTTTGGATACAATAAAAATTCTCATTCTCGTTAGTGACTGAGTCACACTTCGTTTCCGTGGCTGTTAGCTTTGGCTTCTGTGTGACACCACAAGCTCGATTTCCATGGAGTCACTCCACGGAAAAGTTTTGGCTTGAATACGATGTTACCCCCTCAAAACGACGGAGCCCATGGCATTCTGTTTCACAATCACGTCAGTAAATCGTAATTCCTTCATTTTAGTGCTATTCTTTCTTCCATGTTTCGGGTATTGCATCTGATAACAACCGATAAGGATTTAAACCGATGCGTACATCACCACTTGTGAACGGTGGGACAGTGCGTAGAAAATGACATATTAGTTTGCTAATGGAACAACACGATCTTCGATCTGCGACCCTCTGTAATCACGGCCTTTCTGTGTCCCGCGCCAGTTGTGTCGCCATGACAACGAGAAAGTGAGCACAATAAAGGTCAGTCAGAGCAACGTATTAATGAGGAGTCCAATCCATTTCTTGCTAAATAACAATCCAGCCTTATTGTAAAATACACATATTAATACGCTCAATAGAGAACAACAGCGCTCCGAATGTATGGTTGGGTTCTGCGAACAGAAAGCACGAACTTAACACTACTTCTATAATTTGTATCACTGTCAAACATGGAGTATAAATACTATTTATCAATGTACATAACACAAAAGATGCCAAGCATGAAAATCAGACCTCATAAGCCTACATATCTTCTTGCACTAACTTCTCACTCCGCATATTTACTGACTATTATAAATGAAGCCAACAAAAGCACACAATTGTTTTACAGTTACAGTAACATTATAACAACCACTAACCCCTACATGTTTCGGGACTTAGTGGCCTATCATCAGAGAAATCCCTGATGGTGGGCCAAAGAGCGAAATCGAGTGTATCTGACAGTAACATCAACAAGCTGTGCTGTATTTGGGAAGCCTCACATACGCAGAGCGTCACTCATATGATGACAGTTCATAGTTATGCCCTATACAGTCCAGAATTATTTTCAGCCATTCATGACAAGGTGAGAACGGAAATATTACACCTGCGACGTGTCCAGTTGTACAGAAACGCTATTTTAAATACTCCCTTTGGCCAGTCTACTCGTATTACATACCGAAACTCTCCAATTAAATAAAAGTCTTTTTTCCTGCAACATGAATTGTGTTAATTCGGCGTCAATTTGTTTATTTGCCATTGGAGATGCAATAAAATCGATTTGTACGTGTGTGTGAAATTGATAATTAAAACTGATTACTGGGCTCGTGTCATAACATTCTAGTGTGCTGCGTACAGAATACATTACATTACAAAAATTCTGCTGAGATGCACTGCATAAATCACTCGGCACACTCATGATTCGATTCGCAACTTCATTAAATTAATGAACACATAAACTGCGCACCCTGTCCGATGAATCGCAGTAATCACTTTTGTTCGTCTCACATGTACTAGTGTTGGTGCCTTATCAAAAAACAAGTACCGACTGCGAAGACAGCCGATGGGGGGTTGTTTGTGACGGATAGAAACTGAAAAGCATATTTTGAAGATTTAATAGTATAATCAACCAACTAGATACAACAACAACAATTTTTTTTAGTAATTTCAATCAGCTCAAAATGTTTCGGGCGATAATTTCGCCCATCCTCAGGAGCACTAGACTGTGTTTACAGCTTGTGGTATAATGCACCGAATAAGTTGCCTGCTGGTGACAAGGTTGTCACCAGCAGGCACCACCGCACAGTCTAGTGCTACTGAGGATGGGCGAAATTATCGCCCGAAACATGTTGAGCTGGTTGAAATTACTAAAAAAAATTGTTATTGTTGCATCTAGTTGGTTGTTTATACTATTGTATCAGAGATGCACGGTCACACAAACATCAAATTCGAAAGATTTAATTCATCTGGAATGTGAAGCCGTGTCTTTTGGAAGGTAGGTCAAAAACACCGCTGTATAAATGTCAAATCTCACAGAAATTTTTCGAATATGAACGTTCGTAGATAGTGCCAGAGAATATAAAAAGATAAACCTCCAAGCGGTTGAGGTTCCCGGAATTTGTAGACAATCGGCAAAAGAAGGTGGCAATGTTGTCAGGCATACGTCCCGGCCGCCTTTGCTCCCCAGGGAATATCCCTGATACTCGTTTCTTTAACAGAAGGACTCGACCGCACGGTCATAGTGGGACCGGAACGATGAAGGCAATGAATAATTCCATCGGAAATCGAACCCGCGATCTTCCGGCTGGTAGAGCATTGCCTCAAACAACTACGGCGCCGCATACCCACCCCCTTCCCCCCTCCCCAAAGAAAACAGCGCCATCGGAAAGTGCTTTGAGGTCGTGCAACAGGGGAAAGAATTTTACTGCTAGTGATACTGGGGCTGAATACATAAGATAGCATTGACAGGGCTGCTTAATAGAGTGCAGGGCGACGTGGTCAAAAATCTGAAGTGACATAAATAAATAAATTATATATATATATATGCGTGTATGTATGTACGACGCACGCACTGTCTCTCTCACTCACTCACATTCTCTTTCTATGGAAGACAACTTCTTTAGGCCACTTTTCCTACATTGCATTTTCGTGTGAAGCAGAACAATGGCGATCTCCCAGCTGCTTGCAGCGCTGTAACGTGCAGTGGCAGAATCTGGAATGATATCGGCCACAAATAATATCGCGACCTATAGTACGGTATTTACACAGACGTTTCTTCGACAAATGACAGGATGTCAAAATCGCAAAGCATTCTGGTCCAGAACTAAAGACGCAGCTTTCTTAAACTGTCGATCTGTATGCAGGACGATCGGAATATCATGATGCCCAGGAGAATTATCGATCCTGCAGCACCAACTGATATGTAGAATTGTGGCCAGATTTTTTAGAGTTTCCATTGCATTCAGACACGTTGGTTCCCTTTACCCGGACACACCATGGGACCTTTCTTGGAATCTGCAGCCAGACGACACATCTGGTGCACATACAATAAAAATCGTAGCACAGAGTGTTGCTACGTGCAGTAATTTCAGGAGCCAATTTGGAGCCATTGCGACTCCTGGACATGGTGGAACGCCGTCCCATTTTGTCGCTTGTGAGGTAGTAATCACTGCCATGTGAAGTCTCGCGGTGTCAGGATTAGTGTCGCGACGTGCTGCAGTTGCTGTTGGCGAGGAAAGCTGTAGCCTTGGCTACTGGCTACACAGCCCAGCTTCATGGACAGCGCCCTTCTTGGAAAGTTAATAGTTTCTCAGCTAGTCAAGGAACGGCCTGGGTCGCACAAAACTCAAATATTTGTTACAATGAGCACAACCATCGGCGACCGTTGTCTATTCCGAGCTACCTTTCGGATTTATTTTGTTACTATTCTGGAATATTTTGGATTCACTGCAGGGGCAATAGTTAGGCGACCTGACCGTCTCTGGGGCACATTCATCATTCTATGCAGTGCATACCTACGGCTATTTCCCTGGGTTTGAAGCGGCCATTGCGTGAAGCTAACCACTCACCCCATGTAATGCCGTAGTTAAGAAGATGTGGAGCTTTATCTCCACTCCCCCCATGTCTATGCATTGTGCATAAGGACAACTGTATCTTTACCTATATCTGTGGGCGGCACTGAGTAAAACGGCGTAAAAACCTAAGGGGATAACGGCTTCCGGGTTCATATTTCAACGCAAGACATCCATAACTTGCGACGAGGTAACGAATCTGGATATTTCGAGCCAGCGTACGGTGCAGTACACAAAATGACGGTACCCAACGTTTCGAAGTTCGATTTACCTCACAGGATTTTTAAAATTCGAAAACGGTGAATGTAACCTAACATGACTGCAACTGTCTAATTCCTGCACTCATATTGTAACTGCGTAAAAGAATCTCGGTTGAAGCAGGATCTAACTGCGACGAGCATAACACTGACATAAACATATGGCCTGTGTAACTTAAAATACAGTGGTTTCTATATGTAACACCAAATTTAACTTCTATGAACTCTGTATTATGCCCACACACTGTATTCATATATTTCATATGATTATCACCGTAAAGTGCAATTAGATTTGTGTTCAGTGTTTTCAGGCTCGTTTGTATAATGCAGACGCGCTGCGACAATATTTAGATTGAACTCGGTTTTCTACATATTATTTAGACGAGTTTAAAGCTGCAGAATTTTAATGCTACATTAATTCGACGCCTTAGAAGTAAACTGAGGTAAGCATCAACTTCCAACTCCCACTATTAGTTTGCTTCAATATGACACGAATAGCTATTCACACGTAAGCTTAATTTATTGAATGTTTTCAGTAGTCTAGCAGTAAAAACACGTACTGGCGTAGAATGTGAAGGAACACCCTGTACGTTCATGCGTATATTTTATATTTTCATACCAATATCAAAATAGAGACAGCAACAGGTTGTTCCTAACATTCGGTAAGCCCTTCCGGACTTTGTACCTTCAAATCTCCAGTCACGAACATGCCCATACAACGGCAATAGTCAACGAGTCATCTGTTAACGCAAAGATATGCTGAGATATACGGAGATATGCAGGGCGTAGCTTTAAATCTTCGGTCTCAGCAAGGTAACTGCCGCGCGATCTCTATCGATAGGAAGTCTGAGGTTCAGGTGCCAAGGACCCTAAACGCCAGTGTAAACTTGGCAACCCCACCCGGCGACGGTCTAGGTTCAAACTGCAATTCATTAAACTGAAACGCGTGGACCCCGACTAAAAGCAAATTGGAATGGTAACGAGAGCTACGCTGCCTGCCTTCGCTCACAAGTCTGAAGCATAACACGTAACGATTCAGTTCCCGTCTCACAGAAAGCATGTTTTATCTCCACAGCAACAAGGAATGGGTTATGCTGTTTCAAACAATAATCATTGTTCACTGTGAGAGTCATAAGAAACGTGTGTACAAACCGTGTGGGAAAGATTCAATCTTTTAATGCTACAACGGGCTGCATACAATTACCACTGGACGTTAAACCTTCTTAAGCACGTAAGGAAAGGGATAAGATTTGGTACCGTAACTGACACAAATTTAAAACTTTTCAGTATGAAGTACAGGACGAACAAAGGCTTGCACTCCCTATGCAAGAACAGCGCGAGCCTACATAACATTCATCAGTAGCGCAGAAGCGTTAAAAGCGGTTTGGGGGGAGGCAGTTCTCTGCAGTAAACTTATTCATTTTTAAAGGGATGTTCAGTGGAATTCGGTTGTACAGTAGGAGGGGCAGAGGCGTGCACAACGTAGATCGAGTGTTCGTGCTTTGACTGGGAAATAGAACAGGGTGTCTTTGTGGTACAGGGCGTGTCGAAATTTCTTACGTACACTGACAATAATTTACCATTCCTCACGTCCATAATGCATTTGTCGAGGTACTGATAATGTAAAGTCGAATTTAAATACGCTTTTCCATTGACGATATTATACCTATAATAAAATGGGAATACGAACAAAAATACTGACGAAATTTATAAAATCCCATCCCTCTTTACTTACGAAACACCCTAAAAATATTATGTGCAGGGCACGCATTGCGGTGTTCACTAACTATCCGATACAATCAGTCTGTTGACACTTTGAGCCATTAGACATAATACAGACACAGGCTTTATGCAAAGTTAGAGGAAAAGTAGTACCTGTACAAGCTGTGACAGTATATAGGGGGGAGTGGAGTTACCCATTCTTAAATTCGGGAATAAATTGAGGTAAGCGGAAAACCTCATGCCCAGACTGCTTTGTTCAGGAGTAATAACCTCCATTACTCATTGAATAGAAGGGTGCGTAGGCCCAGCAGCTGAGCTAGACGATGTGTAGACGAGATAAATTTTGCGCCTGTCGGGATTCGAACCCGGGATCATAGGCTTTAAGCAAGGAAAAAACTTAAATACCTTCAGAGGGGGACCGTGTCTCATGCTTCGTTGTTCTGTTTTCCAAAACACTGGATATTCGTGTAATGTTTGGTGGAATATCTTCAGAGGTAGAATGTGTCTGCTGCTTCGTTGTTCTGTTTTCCAAAACACTGGATATTTGTGTAATGTATGGTGGAATATCTTCAGAGGGAGACCGTGTATGTTGTTTCGTTGTTCTGTCTTCCAACCCACTGGCCAATCGTGTAATGTTTGGTGGAATATCTTCAGAGGCAGACCGTGTCTCATGCTTCGTTGTTCTGTTTTCCAAAACACTGGATATTCGTGTTATGTTTGGTGGAATATCTTCAGAGGTAGAATGTGTCTGCTGCTTCGTTGTTCTGTTTTCCAAAACACTGGATATTCGTGTAATGTATGGTGGAATATCCACTTTAAAATTCATCAGGAAATTTTTATCTTTCTTCAGACTGATAAACAGAAAGAGAAACGGCACAGATTCTGACATCGCCTACTCTGTTTAGAATTTTGCGAATGCACCTCAAATGGCGCAACATTTGAATTACGCAGCTCATTCAGTTAAAACACAGATTATAACGAAATTTATAAAGAAATATGAAAAGAACGGCACTGTAAAATAAAAGGTGTAGCATCTTATGCCTGAAGAAGGCTAACACGACTCGAAACACGTAACACAGTGAGTCAGTAGTTCTGGTAGTTGTAAATTAAAGATTAGTTGTATAGAAAAACTGACTTGACATCAACAGAGAAGCGTAAGCATATAGCGTGTTGTGTGATATTTGCAATGTATCTGAAAAGTGATACCTGTAACGCGGCACCTACAGAGCGATATCTGAAATGCAATACCTGCAATGTGGCATCTACAGTGCGATATCCGAAATGCAATACCTACAATGCGGCATCTACAGTGCGATATCTGAAATGCGATACCTGTAATACGGCATCTGCAGTAAGATATCGGAAATACGATACCTGCAATGCGGCATCTACAGTGCGATATCTGAAATGCGATACCTGCAATGTGGCATCTGCATGTAAGATATCGGAAATACGATACATGCAATGCGGCATCTACAGTGCGATATCTGAAATGCGATACTTGCAATACGGCATCTACAGTAAGATATCGGAAATACGATACCTGCAATGCGGCATCTACAGTGCGATATCTGAAATGCGATACCTGCAATGTGGCATCTGCAGTAAGATATCGGAAATACGATACCTCCAATGCGGCATTTACAGCGCGATATCTGAAACGAGATACCTACAGTGCGGTATCTACGATGTGGTATCTGTAAAGTGATATCCGAAGCTAACAGGTACAGACTAATATCTAACTGGACTGTTGTACATAGTCTCCTATAGAGCTGCTAACAAGCGAAGCGTCACGATTCCCACGCACATAGCAAGAGTGGTCCATTCTTCACTTTCCATTCAGAGGTGAGTAGCTCTCGATCTCTGCGCTCTCTTCAGCCCCCTACAGCGCCATCAGAGTCTTCCTGGGAGGGGGGTTGAATAGTGCGCTATCAGAGATGTATTGCTACATGACCTTCGTCTGTTTCTCTAATTTCTGTGAGAGGCATTTCAGCTGCTCTCTTTCGTTACCATTGATGTTCTGGGCATGCCTCTGCAGAAGTGAAGCGCCACTACATATCTGCCGCGTACAGAAAAACATTACCTGAGAGGAAATGACAAAAAAAAACTGATTGTAGCATTCAGAGCAGTGCAAATGGGACCTTCATGTTACCGTAATAACTTCTGACTATCTATGCCCACTTATTTTACTTTAATTTGGTCTCGTTTTGCGAACAGCAAGGCTTACAGTTTAATTGGTCTCCTTCCACGTTTAACATGGATTACAAATTAATTTGGTCTTGCTCTAGGAGCAACACAAAGTACTGTTTCGAGCAAAGAGTCGCGTTGCCTTTCAATTCACATCCCCAACGTCACGTGCTGATTAATCTTTGTTGATTTAAAAAGTCTGAGGTCCGAAATTTATCCAAAAGGATGTATAAAATTTCGGTTCCTATGGCACAAGGAACATAGTCACCATTACAAGGACACTATACTTCTGTTTGAGACATAATCGCTGTACATATTCAGAATCATACGAAATTTAAGTGAGGGGTACTCGCGAAAATTAGAAGACCTGTTCAAAAGGTGTTTTGAGAAAACATTGTAAAATGGATAACATTAACGTTTATAAAATTATCTAACTTCGTGGTGAAGAGTTCTTGAGGATCTAACAGTGCCTCACTCAAGAAATTCCCTGCATTTTATAGAACCCAAAGTCTCCTTTGGGTTTTGACAACAGCCCACCACATATCCCTATTCTGAGCCAGATCAATGCAATCCATACCACTACCATATAGCTATTTTGAAGATCCACTTTAATATTATCCTGCAATCTAACCGCGCTCACTGCAGATGTGACGCTGAAATATGCTAATGGTTAGAAAGGTTTTGGAAGGACTTGTAATTTCCATCTTCAGGGCCCAAGACCATTTGCCAGACCATACAACATAGTGTGCCTTAAGATTGCCATCTTAAGGTAAAATCAACAACTAAATAAGATAGCAATAAAATACAGCAATACTTCTATTCGTTCAAATACGAATAAACTTGACAGTCACGTAACGTAATTAAATGTCGTTAAAATTCAGGGCCTAAACTGCAAACAGTTTAACGAAATTAAATTACTCGGAAGAAAAGTGATAATCGTCCAGTAGTGTGAACACTAACAACGTCGGTGAGAAAAAGAACACTTTTTACACACTGCGAAACAAGGACTAAGTATTCAAACAACTTCGTTACCACCACTTGTTGTCCAGCGCCACGAGACATGGCAGACATTTTCAAAAAGACAGAGCGACCTGTCTGAAGTTCGAAGTCGAAACACCACTAACTATTTACCTCCCGAAATGGCTTAACGTTCCAGACGACTTAAACCTGTGATGCCAGTCTTAGCCTATATAACCTTTACAGATTCTGATATAGGTATGTAGACATAGTGGGACGTGATACCGCGCAGTTTGGTCGGTAATTATTTACCGAACCACACGATGTCACGTCCAAAATAAAGTAATTTTAATTACCATACCTCCACATCTTCAGTTCCAACGTTCAGAAGCTCTCTTGTAATCCTACGAGAGCAAGTTTTTTTCAAGAGTACGAATACCAATAAAGCTGTTTAACTCGCTGAAATTACGGCATGGCTTGAACAGTGATGTATGAAAACTGGCATGTAATGCCGTTCAGCAGTTACGCGTTTCGTGAAAATTGGCACAGTTAAAGCCATACTTCACAATGGAGAGTAAATTAATTAATATCTTTTATTTTGATGTTTTGCTGACCGTGCATCTCAGTATAATCTTAGCAGTTGACCAACTTAATGCACAAATTCTTGTTTTATAACAAGTTTATTGTATTCCTCTACATGTTTCGCGACCGCCTCTGTGGTCTAGTGGTCAGAGTTTCTGGCTACAGATACAGAGGTCCCGGGTTCGATCC
>Ga0123352_10009266_pt1 | contig 15391 bp, 8 predicted proteins | sample TergutLab28metaG_FD_89700 | JGI IMG/M metagenome (GOLD analysis project Ga0123352, IMG submission 89700) | Labiotermes labralis P1 segment gut microbial communities from Petit-Saut dam, French Guiana - Lab288 P1 | ecosystem: Host-associated > Arthropoda: Insects > Digestive system > Gut ... | reverse complement strand
ACCGAGGTTAAAGAAGGAATAGAGCTATACCTCTACTCCCCCTCTGGGCCTTTCTGGCTTGTTATAGGGTCAACGTTATCTTTACCTTACATAATCTAACTTAGAAGGAAATTTGTTACATAGGTACTATTTTCAGTGAATTAAAAGAAAGAGGTAGATAGTGTGCTATTTGTACAATTGCTGAAAAAATTACTAACATCATGCACACCAAAGACCATTGTCTTTAAGAACTTTGCTTTCATTGTCATTTACTTGCATTCCTACACAATCATGAAAAATGCAGATGGAAATATAATGATAGCATAAATACGAGAGGCAATGTAGGAAAGAATTTAATTAAAATTGCCGTTAGGAAGAGGGACAAATAAAATGCCTGTATGGGATCTACTGCATAATAAGAAAGCAAGAGACTTTAGAATGGGAAAGTGGGATGAAATACAAATGAAAAATTAAGAGACCGTGAAAGAGCAAGAACACTCTTTAGGTGTGTGTGTGTGTAAGTTTAAGTATTTGGGGGTTTCTGCTTCTGTGTGGTGAGCTAGAGACAGAGAATAAAATATTAAATTACTTAAATGTTTCTCATAAAGCACTTTTTATTACACATTCTGTAAGACACATCAAGTTGAAATTTATTGTATTACACTTTATGGCTATAAATTTTAAATTTCCTAATCACTCAACATATAACCCCACTGAAGATTTTTAAATTTAATATTATTTGCACATATGTTTTAAGACACATTTTTAATGTATTAAATGTTTCCACTGTCATTATTTCATTTATGATAGGTTCGCTTAGCAAAAGAACGTAAGAAAGGCGACAAAATTGTGAGTGACAGCCAGGAACGAGCATACTGGCGAGTGTATCGTCCCCCACCTGGTTACCTGAGCCTGCTAGAACCAGTCCCAGTCCCCACCAGAAGCAAGAGGGGAAGTCACACTAAGAGAAGGATGCCTGAAAATCTGAAACGTGAGGTAAAATTATAACTAAACAACTTTCAACACCCATGACAGAAAATTTTAGAACTGAAAAGAGTTTATTACATAGCGTTTTTCTTTATAGACTCATGTTTTGGTTGAAGATTACATTTAAAACAAGGTGTCTTAATATGATGAAGAATGTTTCCATAAATTTTTGACATGTAAAAATCTACATGATGTACATGGCAATATCACATACACTGCTCAGTGTAATGCATGACACTTTTAAAAGAATTTATAAACCTTAGTCGCCATGTTGAAGTGTTCCAGCAGTGTGACAGAACTTCATTGGCACTTGTTGTGTGTAATAAAATACTTAATAATGCTTTACACTTAGGTTACTATATTTATCTATAACTGTTTTCCAGTGTTACATCAGTTACTGGTTCTGAATTACTCTTTGCCATATTTGCTGGTTTATTGCATCTTCTGGAAACTCTATTCTGTGCCACATTGTACTTTTTATACTTGTTTGTCATTGCTGTGCATACAATTTATGATTTCAACGTGATTTACAGGTGGACTTCTTGCGGAGTTGTCTTGTGCGGACTCGTGTTAAGGTATCGCAAGCACTGGACAATCTGATACAACACTGCGAAACATACACAGAGTATGATCCTTTCAGTTCAGGAGCCCAACCATCTAATCCATGGGTCACTGAAGATCAGACCTTCTGGGAGCTAAATAGTCCATTGTATGTTTGCTGTGTACAACATTCTGCATATCATTAAAAACCTGGGTAGAAAGTAAGTTTAGAGTAAATGTACAGTAAAACCTGGAATTTATAATCCTGAAGGAACCATTTAAAATGAATGTAACCTCAAGGATATGAAAATTGTTGTAGTTATTGAAATTACTTACACTAAATTAATACTGCATTACATTATAAATGTTATCTGATTCAAATTATTATATTAAGAATGTATTCTAGTTCACTGCTTCCACATGTCCCTTAGTGATTTGCTTCTTCTTTGCCTTCTGGTGGCTCCAGTCAATGTAGTTCACATTACTATGTGGGCAGCCATTGTGTATTCATTATTTGCAAGTGGCTGACATTTTTTCATGTCATATGCTGTGTACAGTGGAATAACATGGCTTAGCTTGCAACACTGGTCAAAATTTGCCACCATGTTTTAAGAACAATTTAGTGTCAGTAGCTAAGCTAGGTTACTCAATTGCACTTAACATGTGAAAAGAAGACACAGAAAATTATAAATAAAAATTATTTTTCAAATTATTTCCCATTCAAGTACCTACAACAACAGAAATATAGTAATTTATTCTTAATTTGAACACATAATCAAGGAACTGGTTAGGAGGCACAAGTGTCTATTGAGGGGAAAATATTTCCTGCATGGAATTTTTTGCAGGACTGATAAAAACATGCATAGAATTAAGGAAAACATAGTGTCAAAAAATATAAAATCCAGGCTTCACTGCATCTTAAAGTGATCACTGAATCTGATATAAGAATCATAATGTACAACCCAGGATTATTTTTTTACATAACACCTAGAGACACTTGCGGTACAATGAACATTATTAATTTCCCACTGTATGGCTTTATTAATTCGTTTTATTCTTACCAACAGCCTTTATACACTCAACCAATGTCACTGTTATTAACAAACATATCATAATGAACACAAAACTGGGAATTAGGTACACATGAATATATACTAAACCATGTATAATGTGTTCAAAAAGAAATGGAAATGATGCATGGAAAATCATCAAAACACATTGTTAATTTTAATGTAGGTGCCATTACTGGCATAAATAAAGGCTGCTGCTAAGAGTAAATAAACTTAATGATAGAATGAATTTCTGTACCCCTTTTACATATGTAGAATTCAACTGTCCTACACTGCAGTTACCAGAGCTTAGTAAATTTGGGCCTCCTAAATTATGCTTTAGCTGTGCTGAAGAGAGGGGAATGGAAGCTGGTACAAATTACCGGGGCCCAGGGTTCTGATTGTTGCATACTTTTTTGTCTTTCGCTTTAGTATCATCATTTGTCAACTGTACTAATTAACGATTTCAGATCAAGCCCAAATCATGCTGCAATTGAGAGTTGTCCTTCTGATTTAGCGTAAAGATCTTTAGCTGGTTCATCCTTGCCCTGGGGCCTGAAAGAAGTTTTTCACCAAGTCCCAAGCCCACACTCAATGGCTGCATGCTTCAGCTGAGGAAGGACATATTTGAGAGACTTGAAGTTTGAAAACAGATAACAGTTTGCAGTCAAGAGTTAAAATATAATTCAATGAACAGGACATTTTCTTCTGTGGAGATGGGATCATGGATCTCATACTGCAGTGTGATGACATGTCCCTGACTTCAGGAGGACTACCTAGAAAAGGAATTACTGTCACAAAGTGAAATTATACAATAAAATCAAGGATTCAGTGAATCATTTCAAGACATGTGCTTTATAAACTTACTTTCTGACCAAACTTCATGTGAGATTTGTCACATTTGACATGCTATTTTAAAATTAAATGACAACACACTGTTTCATCACCTTTCAAAATATATAAAGCAACTATGATTGGAATCTAATAATTATGAAAAATATTTTAAAAAGTTATTCACTTAGGAGAGTGACTTTGGAATTTCATAGACGTGTACAGAACATTATTTTTTCAGAGCTGAAGTAATATCAGAAAAGAGGGTGAAGCGATGGGCTATTGTAATGGAGGAACTGGTGTCAGATCCAACAGGTAAAAATATTATGTCTCTTAATATGTGGGGCATATTTATGAGTCACAATAGAATGCTATGTAGTGTACTAAACATAACATTTCTTTGCCACACCATTTCAATTCCTTGTGCCCAGCGGTACAAAACAAGTTGTATTAATTGCCCTTCGTATATATTACGTTTTGTTACATACAGTAAGAAACACATTATATCACTAAGTTTTATCATATTAGGCATGATGAAGAGTTATGTTGGATTATTTAGAAGTCTTTTAGGTTCATTCAAGTACTTTTTTTTTTGACAGAGGCCATCCCGTTGTGTAGTAACAAATTATATAATGTATTATATTCCATCTATACACAATTATATATCAGTACAATGATATTTACATACACATACTCAGATCACATTAATGTGACCTGGTGTATATATATATATATATAAATATATATATATATATCATTGTTTAAGTATGCCTAACATTTTTATAGTAAAACTGATACAGTTACATTGCTAATCTTCTTCATTTCCAATTCAGGTGAGTCTGAAAAAAAGGAAAGTAACTGAACTGATACTTTGTGTCTTAACTGAGAGTTTTTGTGGCTTTCTTTGGTTTATCCAGAAAATATTCAGGTAGTACCTTAAAATATATCACCATTTGCAATCATAAACACGTTGGAGACTAAAGAAATGAAGTAGTTGAGTTATAATTGTTAAGCAATTTAAGTAATGAATGTTAGTTCTATGCCCAGTGCCTGTGCTGGCTTTAGGTATGACTGGGCTGAGCTGTTGCTTAGGTTGTTGATCAGAAAAGGGAGTCAAAACTCTCTTTTTGTGTCTCATAAAAATTATTTTACTTTTTGGCTAAATTTGTGACTTAGAGGGTATGCTGTTAATCCTCTTTATGTTAGCACAAAATGCACATTTTTTAAGAGATTAAATGCTGCGATTAGTGTATGAAGATCTTGATGATTCCTTGTGTGAATGTGCCATATAGTTGAATTTGTCAAGAAGATATTCTAGGTTATTGAAAGCGAAATTCATAAAGGAAAATGCATATTCACAGGAAAAAGATAAAGTTTATAGTTTTTCAAACAGACTTCTGCATTACATTCTAGGTTTAGTACAAGACGTGGCTGTGGTAATTTTATGAGATTTCAAATTCTCACAGCAGTGTTGATGAAGATTCAAGTCTTCTGGGATGTTCTGCCATGTCGGCTGGTAGAAGTGGAGGTGTTATATTCTGTTGAAATGTCAGTAACTATTTACCACTTGGCATGTAACATTGTAGAAGACTACAATCTCTAAGGATTTTCTTTTTCAAAGCAGTCAACAGTAAGCCATTTACTCATATGAGTACAGACATTATCAACATTCTTACTAGTAATTGTGACATTAGTGTCATCAGTGAATATTATGGATACTAACAACATATTTCTTTGTGGAGGAAGGTCACTTCTGTCTGCTATAAAGCCAAAGACAGTGTTAGGACTGACTCTTGAGGAATTACCACATTTTCCTGTTTCCTATTTTAAGAATAAATCTTGAGCTACTTCTTCATCACATGATTTTATTACATCATTTATTTTTATCACTGAAAGACAGACCCTGAACTCATTCACAAATATTATTTCCATAACAATATTTCATAATTTCAAGAGTAAAAGTTTTTGCCAGTCACAGATTATTCCTTTCCTCCAATGTACATTCTTTGGATAATTGCTTTTGACTGTTGGCTGAAATGCAATCCTGTAAGTGGTTATGTCTTTCCTAAAGCCCATTTGTTTTTATTATATATAAATGAGTTACCTTTAAACATCCAGAATGCATAATTGGCCCTCTGTGCTGATGATATTAAAATATGTATTCTAGACAAAAATGTTGATGCTGTACAGGAAAGGCTAAATAGGTTTATGAAACAATTTAAAACGTGGTTCTCAAATAACAGCCTTCCCATTAATACCGATACAACCAGAGCAATGTTATTTCACTCTAACAAAACTAGTAATTTAATAAAGCCTAAGATAGTTTATAATAATGCTGAAATTAATTGTGCATCTAAAACAAATTTCTTAGGAACTGATATTTCAAACAATCTAAAATGGAATACCCACAATCAGGTTTTGTGCTCAAAGTTAAACAACATATTTTATATGATTGCTTCACTAGAGAGACTTAATATTATTTATGTTAAGAAATATTATTTTGCAAAATTATAGTCTTTAATAAAGTATGGGGTGGGGAAATTGAGAGTGTAAAGGTATAAAAATACACAAAAGGGTACTTCATTCAATTAAATGACTTAACAATAGAGAGTCTTGTTCGTAAATCTTTAAAGAGTTAAAGATTCTCACAGTGACTGTGTTATATATCTTTGAGATGTTGTGCTACGTTAAAAAAAAAAGTTTATTTATGGAGGAATTTAAACATGAATGAATATGATAAAAGAAGAAGCTGTAATTTCCATGTTCTAAGTTAAAATACTTCAGTCTTTAAGAAGGGTGTGATAAATATGGGAATTAGGTTGTACAACAAGATGCCAATTAAAATAAAGCAATTGGGAAGTTTTAGGGATTTTAAACAAAAATTAAAGTTATTTTTACTGGATCTTCCTTTTGATACATTAAACGAGCTTTTATGTTTGAAGAAAACAGTAGAATCTATAATTAATAACATAAATAAAATAAGATGAATATAGAATTTCTATTTTATTGTAAAAATTACTACTTTGTAATTAGATTAGTTTATATTAATCAGATTAAATGTTCACATTTGTTTTGTTGAACGATGATTCTTATAGGTTATGTTGACTGGAATGTATGTAATTCTTCATAACATGTTTGTGAATATGTTTTTCTCTTTTATCTTATGCTTCGATTGACTTGTCCAAGTGTTACACATGTAGCAAATGGATGATAAAATAAATGAAATGAAATTGCTCCGGGGCTAATATACATCCTGTTACAAAGACCAGTTAGTTATAATAATTAAGAAAGAGAAATACATTTTGTTCTGTGCACCAAACTAGACCCAATAAACATACTCTTGGAAAGTTGGTTATGTATTGAATATAACCCATTTCGACAGAAGAACAATGAATATACAGAGTCATATAAACATTTTTTTCACTCCTCTAGTTTGTAGAAATATATGAAAATCTTTGTTATTTTCATTTTGTAACAAAAAAATATAAATGAGCTTATATCATGTAAATATAAATAAGATAGGCAATGTACATATAACATTATAGCACGTTTACCTAATCATTGTTTTCATTGAAATGCAAAAATGGCTTTGCATTGTTGAGATCCTGAATCATAGTTAATGATATGAAACATGGCATGTACCAAATTTTCATCCAATTTTAGTCAAATTTATGTTTTCTTGACGAATTTTTCATAGAGTCTCCAATGTTAAATTTGACACAAATCTATCCAGTGACAGCCTAATTGATACATGCAGACAAATGGATGGCTGGATGGATGGGCGGACAGATAGACCATCAGACATGGCTAAGCTAACAGGCACTTTTCATGACTGTGCAAATGTGCCTAAAATGATGAGTTTATTAAAGCTGTAATAAAGAAATTATATAATCTACTTCGACAAGGTTTGAAATAAATAATTACTGTGGTGGTGAATTACAAAAATGAAAAGGATGGGTCAGAGAAATAAACATACACCATGTTTCTTCAATGAGTTCAGTGGTGTGAATGAGCAGTTTGTCTTTAAATTCAGCACACCTCTTTGCCATTTGCAAACACTTTTCTCTGGTCATATTGATGAGGATCTGTTTTCTGTTTCCATATAGGACTGAAGGAATTCACGGCCTATTTGAGCAAGGAATATAGTCATGAGAATATTAGGTTTTGGATGGCAGTGAATGACTTGAGGCGAAGTTCACAGTCCCAGATTCATCGCAAAGTGAGGGAAATTTTTGAGTAAGTTTTCATAGAGATTGGAGTTACAAATTAATGCAGTGTATTTTAGCATAAAGCAAATTTAAGTGCTTCATGGCCTGAATAAATCGCTTTTTCATGCAAATTTACAGTTAATGATATATGCTGAAGATAATAGCCATCATGATTACTACTCTATAGGATATTTCCAACACTAATTTCTTTGTACGAAATCATGCATATTTCTTTAACTAGTCCCTGCACACAGGCATCTACTGGAGTTACAAGATCTGGAACATGCAAATAATAACATTTCATTCTTGTGAAATTCAAGCCTTGTCAAAACAAAGAAACAGAACACCTACAGTGACAATATTTACAGATATATTGGTTTCACTTCCTTCTCAGTTAAACCATTAATGACAACAAGGAACCATAAAAATGGCAAATATTAAAGTACTGGTATGTGTTCTGCATATAAGGATTCACAAATGCCATCATGTTTTGGTCTGCTTTATATTGGATGAAGCCTCCTGGGCATGAAGTGGACCACCTACACTGTCTAGTGCAAAAATTCAGTGAGTGGAGCTGTATCTCCCACCATGTATCTGTCTTGCATAGGGACAGCTTTCCCTTTACCATATATCAGCCCCAAGTACACATATGTGTATGAGTGTGAGTGTCAACTTATTTCAGTTAAATCTGTGCTTGTATCTGTGACACTACTTTCTTTCTTTTTGTGGAATTTCTCAAAACTAAAACGTGATATTACGGCATTCTGTACATTTGGAAGAATGACTGTATAACTTAATTTTCTACACTATAAAACTGCTTTGTTCATAATAGTTAAAAGTTTAAAAGTTGCAAAACTTTGGTTGCAGTGAATTCCTGGCCCCAGGTGCACCGTGTGAAATCAACATTGATGGGAAAACAATGGAACGAGTACACCAAGAACTGCGCACACCAACACGATTCACATTCGACTCGGCAGCAGAGCATGTATATACACTCTTGCTTAAAAAAGATTGCTACCCACGTTTCATTCGCTCTGAGCATTACAAGAACCTTCTAGCTGCAGGAGTACAACCTTCCCAGAAGAAAAGGTTTGTTTTTGTTTTTTAGTTTTAGTTGAAACAACTGAAGAATTTATTTCATTCTTTCAGGATACTGTGTATAGAAAATTCAGTAGTAAAAAGTATAGTAGATAATGTATTTTAGCTTAATAGTTATAGGCAGATTAACTCTTTAATTGCTATTAAAAAATACACAATCAAGGAGGAAGGGTAACAGAATTAGTTGTGATAAGTTATATTGTTACTGTTGGTGGTTTTCACCTGTCTAACTTCAAAGTTACTGTTCATTGTAAACCATTTTTCTTTTATCAGGAAGGGACTACATGCTGGTCTCTAAAAGGTATTGGCAAATGACCTAGCATACCATATGCTGGTCACTGTGTGTATACTTGGTGGCAGTTTAAATGTTCATGTTAATCCAGAAAAAATCCTGGCTCTCAAGAAATAAAATTGGCATTGGAATCTGTCTCCTAAAGGTTAAATATTTTGTATATCATGGTTAAAACTTTAATGTTGGACAGAAGAGCATTGTATATCTCGGTTCCTGCACAGTACACAACTTTCTTATACCTAGTAAGGTTAGCATTTGGCGCATGGTGGTCACATTTATGTCATGCATTTATATTTCATATTTCTTAATTTGTTTAAAACATTTCCACATTACCTACAACAAAAGACAATAACAAGGATAAATATTCATTGGCAAGGGGAAATATATTAATTATTTAAATGACTTCCTTACAAGAGATGTTTTTGTTTACACCTGCCATGAACAGTTTTTTGTCTGCTGAATTTCCTGAAGACTTGTATCGTAGGTAACAGAATAGAAATATACAAAGTAAACTGATTTTAAAACGTCTCTTAGTGTTAGTGGCATTGCCCTCAGGGCAAGGCATGTTGAAATAAGCAGGGATTAATATATTGTTTCCAGTCACAGTTGCAACTGTGATACTTGGTGAAAATGTATAAAAATATTCAGTATGTTTGTCCCAGTTTAGGGTATCAATTTACAGGTCAATAAATTTAATGTAAATAATTTTTTCATTGCCTTATTACTGTAACTTCTACTTGTGTAATACATATTAGTAACAAATTTCAAAAAATTAATTTTATTGACATTTAATGTGTTTTTATTTGTTTTACACATATTGTTAACTCGGCAAAGGATCATTAATGCAATTTATAAAGTAGCCTCTGTTAGAATGTTATGTGAGTAATGTTTCTCTTCACATGAGCAAAAGTGTAGGATTCAACTGCGAATTTACAGATGGGAGTGGAATGTTGACATATTGAGGAAAACGCAGCAAACCAGCTATGGAACCCGGAGGAACTTTGGGTTTTACAGCACCCCAGTCAAGTTGGTGTTAGATTTTGTTTTCGTATATAATTAATATCCACTCTTTCCTTTCTTTTGTCAAGGTATGTTGGAAACCACTGCCCAGTTTTGCTGTAAAGTCAATAAAAATATATTTTTGGTAGTAATATGTCTTGGCCTGGAATGACCTGGTTCAGAAAGCTAAAACCCACAAAAGGTTGTAAAACTAAGGGCAGTAAAATCAGCAGTAATATGTCATGATTCACATGTTGTAAAGTTATGGCAAGATAACAAATTGGTTTTATTCTAAGGAGCATATAATATTTCATCTATGAAATTTACAAAGCTTCTCTTGTAAATATGAATCATTCCTATGAGAAGATACTTTTGGTATTTAAGGATGAAATTACTCTTTTATACAAAATCAGACATTTTGGAAAATGCTGTCAATAATGCAATGCATGAAGTCTTGAAATTTCAACAAGGTATGTATCCTTCAAATACTACCCAGTCACAATGGTAATGTACACACAATCATCATAACATCAAAACACTTGTCACCAGCCCTATCACCAAGTAAATAAATAAGGAATTAAGAAAAAGTAAGTAAGTATAAATATGTGTGTGACCCCACTCCATCTGTTACTGTAGGCCTCTGTATGTATACTTCACGTCACTGTACCTTTGATTACAGCTCCTAAATTACTCCTTCAAGTTCAGTTGTCTCTCATTTTAAATACCGAACTTTATTTCCATCTTCACGTGGTTTGGATGTAGTACCTTATTGAAGGTATAAGAACAACATATTTCATCTATGAGGGTTCTGTTGACCTTAGTGATCATGTTATCGAGTGTTCCACATCAAAATCTTCCAAAGAAATATATTTTTTCTTGTCCTGCTGACTGCATTAGCTTTGTGACAACTAAATATATTAGTCAGATTTTTATACTTTTGGTTATTACAAGGTAAACACAAACACATTCTGAAGTGTGGCCAAATTTGTTTTCTTATAGCAGATGATTTTTAATTGCAGTATTCTTCTCACTAAATGGGAGAGTGTTCTATGCGCATATGTTGGGGGAGTTTTAATTTCTTTGCACTTCATTTTCAGGATCTTTCGATTTGGTGTGCCTGCAAAGAAGAAGACTTCAACAAGTAGTGCACCGAATCAGTCTTTGTTATTGCAACAGCAGGTCGTGGCTTCACTCCAGCAGCAGGGTTTTGGAGCACTGGGGCAGCGCAGGGGAAGTGATAGGAGCCTGTCAGGATCAGTGCATGAGCTGGCAGTGTCAGGTGTAAAGGACTTGTCCAGCAGGGTTACTCATTCACATAGCCAGTCCAATCTAAGTGACATCCCCTACAGGTAAGAGATTGGAGTGACAGAAAACACAGAGTGTACCTAGGGCAAAATTCTGGTTACAAGAACAGGAAAAATTCTGGAATCTTGGATGCAATATACAACTAAGAAAGTGTTGTACAAGTAATACTGTAAAGTAAATTGAAGTTCATTATAGAGTTAAGTTGCAGCTGTATTAAGGAATTAGTATATTGCCAAAAATTACTCTTATGTGGTTAGACATTCAGTTTTAGGTCCAGGGTTGACCCTTTTGGTGTTAAAAGGAGTGAATAAAAACTGTTAAGAAATAAAAGGGTATGGAAAATGAATTTAGGAATGTGATTTGCTGAGTCTGTTTTATTGAATATTAGAATACAAGAAAGATCAGAAGGAAGAACAAAAGAAGTTTTGTGAATTAATGGAGATGCATGAAAAAGTAAGAATGATTGGATGAATGAATGTAAAAGATCAATTTAACATACACTGTCATTATCCCATTTGACCCCGTATAATCTCTTCAGTACAGAAGGCATAGTCGGTTAAACTTAATAACAAACACAACGATGCCCAATGGAATTTGTTTACTCAAATCAGACACCCTTGACTTCATGTAATCAATTAAACCATCACTGGTTTCAATTACAGTTAGTCATTGAGATGGAAGTTGTGTAACCATGGTCTCTATTCGTAGCAGACACATTTTAACCCTTTCCATGCTGGATTTTATCTAAACTACCATCTTCTATTAGTGTTTAGTGGCATATAATTTACATTTTTAAGAACGTGACTGTTGAGTGATGATTGGATACACTTATTTTGCTGATATTGTTACAGAATAAACAGATGCAAAGCATAGTACCTGTAAATGAGTTATCTTGCTTGCAGCATGGAAAGGGTTAAAATGAGTTATTACTTTAAATCAGATCTGTGTACTTCTTTCTGTTGCTAGAATAGTGGTATGTACAGTCACACATTGGCATGTTCTCAGGCTCTGAAGGTAAGGATTATGGTCTAAACAATGTGAGCAGGCAAACAATGGTAAACTGTGATTGCACTGTCAATGAAAATTGTAAAAGGCAAGTACTCTTGTTGAAAGAGTGTGACAAATAACCAGACTTAAGCTGTTATGTAACAAGTAACAACAATAGTAAGTTTTGCTTGTGTTCATGTCATCCTTTTAATGTCCATTTTAAATTTGTTCCTCCACAACAGTCACTCAAGCATTCCACTTTCAGGTTTATAAATGTACAGAGCCGGCATATATGTTGAAGCAGACCAACTTCATATTTGACTGTACAAGTGAATTTCTTGTCATGGCACTGCACCTGACCACATAGAACTTTCTGTAAAGTAATGGACTGTCAAACTAATACCAGTGTAAGAACATTCACGACATTTGGCATATCGGTTTATGTTACTTTTCTAAATCCTCTTGAAAGGATCTCATTTTGATACACTTTGAGACATTTAGAGCAATCTGATGAGAGATTTGAAAGGTGTAGGAAATAACATCCATTAATGTTAGGTACAGCAAAGATGGTAGAAAGAACTCATGAAAGCTAAAAGCAAGTGTGTTAAATATGAACACAGTCACTAAAGTTTAGTAACAATGTATTTCTAAGCCTGGTTATTTGTAAGATGTAGGTGCATGATGCAACACACCATCACCACCAATTAATTCATAGACAGCCACCAACACGTAGCTGCATCTGTTCCTCACTATAGTCATTCAGTGCATCAGTGCTGCATCTTGCTATATGTATTACTTTTTCTCCTTTAATTTTTGGTTTACATAATCCCTTAATTGTGGATCAGTTTGTTCTGGATATCACAATTCATGGTGATAAGGCCTTTTCTGTGACTATAAAATATATTTTTCAATGGGCAGCATTGTCACCATGTGACTAGGTTACAGGCTGGAGGACAGGAGCCTTGTTTCAATTCCTGGCAGGGGCAAAAGATATTCTCTTTTCAAAAACATCCAGGCTTGCTCTGTGGCCCACCCAGCCTCCTCTTGATGGATCTTTCACTCAAGGATTCAGGAGGACAGGGCGTGGAAATGACCACTCACCTCCATCCAGTATCAAGTTAAACAATGAGTGGAGCTAAATTTGTGCTATGCCCACATGCCTTCAGGGCATGTACAGAGACAACTTTACCTTTTTATCACTAACTCCATGTTTATAAAGCCAAAGGTTAAGAGGAGACAAGCATGCAGTATTCATGTTGCTTTGATTATAGGAAGCTTTTCAGAGATCAAAATGACTGAGGAAATGGAAAAAAAAATTGAATTTTGATTTTATTTGTGTCCTTGTTTTTCATTGGATTAATCAAATTCATTACATTTATCAGTTTCTGAGGGTCAGTGTGGTATAGAGTGTGGGTTGGTTTTACACATTACCATCAAATCAGCAATACACTTGTTATACTTTACAATTAACTGTAAAAGTAATAATACTAGAGGCAACAAAAAATGTAAGTCTGTAAGAAGAAACACTTAGGTGAAAACATTAACATGATTCCTTCAACAACTATGAAAATTCCACTTGACTTTGCACGGTGTTTTGCACTATACTTTATTAGTGTGAAGGGAAAGTCATTCAACCTGCAGTCAGCAGTGTACCGGAGAGGTCTGTTCTTTAGTGGTGGATTACGGTAACTTGAAGAGCTGTTCTAAAATTGCATTGTTTACTGTAACATGCTTAATGTTATGTCAAGCACTGTTGATTTTACGTTATAACATGCTTCATTTATGTGCAAACTTCACCCATTTTACACTATACAGGAACTCCCAGACTTATGAAAAGGATGCATTGAACACTGGTCATAAGTTGAAAATACAAAAAGAGGTGGAATATATATCCTCCACCAGGCTGGGGGGATTCAGGTAGTCATTCTGTTACAAAATATCATGAATAGAGTTTCTTCAACGTAATGTAGAAATATAATTTAAAATAAAATTGTGATGAATTTTCCTATAGTTGTTTGAATTCAAGTTTTCTTAAGAAAACTTTTGTTGTACCTTTGGTTGGTTGTGAGTGAGATGGTCATAAGTCAGGGAGTGGCTGTATTATGCTTTGTGTATGTTAAAGCTTTATTCATTTTTTACCATAACATGCTTAGTGTATGTGCAAGTATTATCAATTTTACATGTTTAATATATGTGCAAGCATTGTTCATTTGACACTACAGAATATTGTATGTGCAAATGTTTTTTACTTTACAGTATAAAATGCTTAGTATATGTGCCTGTATTATTCATTTTACACCTACCTCCCACTGTTATATTAAGCTTGGACGATGAGCATATTCTAAACCTTGCTTGTAAATTGTGTTACCAATTCATTGCGTTTACTCCAACATTTGTATAAATAAATTTAATGTTATGTACATTGATAGGCCTAATTGATTAATTGTAAAGAAATAGCATTATTCATAGATTAATAAATAAAATAAACTATGCACTGCACCCCTAAAAGAAGTACAATAGTTAAATTTCATGTACATTGTACTCACATTTTATTGCTTTAATTTCTGCTTAGTAACTTTACTTCTGCTGCATTTTTAAAGAAAGCAAATAGTCTGAAACATAATTTATTTCTTCTCTTTCAGTATGCATCTCTGATAAAGCTTCATATATTTCTTTTAACATTTTTTAAATTTCTTTTGGGTAGCATGAGTAAAGTAATGATGACTTAATTTTCAGGGGTGATCTGCCTTGTCAATCGAAGGCTTCATCAGCACTTTGGTCTAGTCTGTAAGTCCATAGGAACTTGTATTTTAGTACGTTGTGTCACATTTTCTAGGTGTTGTGTGCCAATCAATGTGGTTGGTTCCACTCTTAATTTTTCTGGGTGTTGTAGCCTTTGTGACAGTTCAAACAGCCATTATGATTATGCCTGTATTCATGTACATTTTACCAATGTCTCTCTATTGAGGTGTTCACAATTCTTTTTTTTTTTTTTTTTTTATTTTTTGTTTCTATAATCAAGTCCTGGATTTTGTGCTTAAATTTGTCAAATCTTTTGGAATTCTTTTCTTTTGCTTCAAAACCTTCTTTTTAAACAAAAAGCATGAAAGTAAATT
>Ga0123352_10009265_pt1 | contig 15393 bp, 8 predicted proteins | sample TergutLab28metaG_FD_89700 | JGI IMG/M metagenome (GOLD analysis project Ga0123352, IMG submission 89700) | Labiotermes labralis P1 segment gut microbial communities from Petit-Saut dam, French Guiana - Lab288 P1 | ecosystem: Host-associated > Arthropoda: Insects > Digestive system > Gut ... | reverse complement strand
TGCATGTGGTGTGCTGCGCTGGTTCTGCTGGATCCAGCAGAACCAGCGCAGCACACCACATGCAGTAACACACGTCTTGTTCTCCTGAAGGTGGGCATAATGATGCCCGAAACATGGTGAGAAAGTGTTCATAATAAACATATAACTGTTGCATCTTGATGATTTTCTCTCTCACTTCACAATTCTTGTTTCAGTATTACAAATTAAAAGAAACTAACTCTCTGGTAACAGAACCTGAGAGTTAAAGACTGCTTGTACCAAAGTCCATTACCGTACGTAATCTTGAGGTTCACTGTTAAGTTCTCAATATAAACTTTACCAAAATACATTCAGCAGAAGCATTGCAGATACTGTCAAAGTCAGACATGATCCCTGTCTTCAAGTTCCCATGTAACTCCACATTATCATAACGTTGTAGGAACAGCAACATATGAAAATGGTAAAAATGACTGGTGTTACAAAGAAACATGTTCCTCAGAAATACTAAATACTAGTTATTATTACCATTTTGGTGTGGTGATGAATGCAGAAAACTTTGCTGAAAACATGACTTTCCTGTAAGGCAGTTACAGTAATGTTCACACCCTTAGCAGAGTTGCGTATTGAATCTGATATATTTTATTCGATTACTCCATGTTCGTCTATGCTTATATGCAAAAGTATATTGCTGCATCTAGAAGTACTCTTTTTGTATATACATTTATGTCAAGTACCACATTGCTAGGACACTAAACTGAGCTCTAGTGTCTATATGTGTGTGTGTGTGTGTGTGTGTATAAAATATTTTTAAGCTTAGCACTGTGTTGTTTTAGATGACACTTGTCATCATTTGAATGAACTTACTTGTACTATCTTTACCGTTACTTTGTATTAACCTAGCGGGAGTTCCTCTGAAATTACCGACGGTTTCTTTGTTTGAAACAGTATAGTATTGGCATCAGTAGACTTTGAATGTCAGTGTGAAAACAAATCTTTTTATGTGGTAGTGTGTTTTGGTGCATGTTGAAGAAGTGTATCTTGTTCTTAATACTCTTCAAGAATGGCTGTGCAGACATTTTTCATGGACCCCTTTGTCCATTTAGTCAGATTTATTCTCCATGCTGGTTCACATCCAACCGTATAAACTTCACCACTTTCTCAGTGCCTTAAAATGACCCGAGATAAAATCACTTCTTTCAAATGATGTACAGTAATGGTAATGAAAACCACCAGTATTGTATTATGAAAAATATTTTGGGATAATTTACTTGGCTGCATTGGAAATTGCAGTAATATTCAGTATCAGTGCTTATTTACCTGTACTATTATTTATTTTAAGGACTGATCTGGTAATTCTGACAATTCTCTTTTGATACAGACTGTGGCATCCTGTTATGGTTCTCTTATCAGTATAATTTCATATAGAATTACAGTAAGTGAAATTAAAAATCACATGCCTTAAGGATCACAGATGGAAGAAGAATGTCATTGTATGTTGCACATGCCATTTTCTAGCAGTGACAGTCTAAGACTGAAATATCATCCTAGCAGATGCGTGATTTCAGGCTTCTGCTGTGGTGTTAATGAGATCTTCATTGTTATAGGATTTTACACAACACAGATTGGTAGTTCGTTACTGACTCTTTGGGAGTGACAGGATGTCCCCACAATGACTGTAACAAACTGCCAGTCTATGCTGCCTAAAATCCCAGAAGAGTGAAAATCTCATCCCAGCAGATATTTGCAAGGGCTTGTAAGTATTCTTACTTTCTCAGCAAGTTTTATATTTGATGAATTTTGGTATGTCTGCCAGATCGTGGCAGAAATTTACCAACCCTTCAGAGGATACTATTGCTCATCTCCTCCAATATGTCTGTAAATTTCTACTAACCAAATAGAATCACAGCCCAGAGAACTGTACTCTTCATTGTTACCGCCCTGAGACTCAAGACTCAAGCCTTGTTTTATACGTATTTACTTCACCACTTCGTTAACATGTTGCCGTATCTGATGTATGAATTTGTGTTTAGACTACTCATGTACAAAAATGTTTTCTGGTCATTCATTCTTGGACAATATTTCAGGAGAGGAATTGTGTATTTATTACTTCTATGTCTTTTCACAGTTGATCTAAGTTTGTTGGTTGAAAAACAATACTTGTCTGACTTTTAGAATGACTGTTTTAGTAACTGGAAATACATTTGTAATTGCATCACCTTTGTCATGTGTGGTACAAGGTATCATTCTACCAGAAGACTTGCTTTATATCTATGTTAACATTTTTTTCATTCTTCTTTCTCTGGTCCTCCTCATCCTCCACCTTAGTACATGCAGTAATAACTGGCTGCAGTAGCATATGCCATAGTTCAAAATGGGCTTAAACCAAAATGTTCTTCAATTATGATGTATTGCTCAAGCATTTAGAGTACTAGTCATTCTTCCAGGTAAATATATTCTAATAGTCCCAGTTATTGTATAACTGAAAATATTTTGTAAATAGTCTCTACATTTTATATATACAGTAATTTTAGTATCTGTGAGGTGTTACATGTGTATATAAGATGATGTGTGTACATATATTTGCTGTAAATGTTCTGCACAAAGTAGAATAAAGCAAGTACATACTGTATGTATGTGATTGTACAGTAAAGATAATGGAATGTGTGATTCATTTCATTTTGAGAAAATACATGCATAATTACCAGAAGAATGGGTGCTTGAAGGCAATTAATTTTGGATTGAGTTGCTACCAGTTTTGAAAAACTTCCCATAGGTTGATTGCACATATAGCAGAGCAGAAGCAAAATTTACACGTACTTAGAACATGTGAAACAATATATGTCACCAGTCAATCCTATTTTAGTACTGTCAACATTCTGAATTAAAACATGTTTTTATTCTGCTAGAATGCAATTTAAGAAAGCTGAGGCAAAGGAGCTCCTGCCGAAAAACTAACCATATCGACTGATCCAAGTACATTTCTGTACTCAGTTACTGGTGACTAGTTCTAACAAAATATAAACTTACTCTCTAGGCATACCAAGTAAATGGGCCACCCTCACTAAAAAGACAAAAGTAAGACCCGAAGGGGTATCTTGATGTTTAAGAACTTAATCACAACTTTAACATTAGTAGTACTTCTGGCCTACATAGGGTGAGGTATGATATTACTTTATTTGCACGAACATCTTTCGTTTTTGTACCAGTTATCGCTGTGTATAGCTTTTCGTTTCTTGGCACTATACAGTATCGGGAAATAAAACGAAAGAGACTATCACGGTAGTTAGGTACACGAAAAGAGTTTCAATTATATAACAATACTAAATTCCCATCTTCTACACGGTTAACTTGAGATCGCTGATTTCTACTTTATCATGTTAGAAACCACACTTCATCTATATTCCGTTCGGGTACTATTCCGAACACAGATCGTAAATGAAGAAGGCTATGCGCGGGGAAGCGGAGTGATACGAAAATCGACTGAGGCTATCGATAAGTGGTTGCGACGCTAAAATGTGTTTCGTTCTTTGTTTTTATCAAATTTCTTTTGAAATGAGTGCGATTCGTGAATAAATTATGTATATTGCATTTACATATGATCCAAAAATTGTATGTGTGGTTGTGATTGTAACTTTTCTACACCCACTACTTGACAAAAGTCATGTAATTTAGTGTCGCTTGGATGCCGTGATGTTTCGCCATGACAGCTAACCTGTTTATTGTCCGAAATTCGTCATTGTGTAAAAAACTATAAACAACGCGGTAGGTAAGTTATGGATGTGGCATTTGCAGTTTTTGGATTCACGAGTGCATATCAATGATGTATAATGCGACTGTTGTTAATCTTACTGTACATACATTCATATTTTGGCAATTTTTTTTTTTCGTATGGCAGAGCGTTGGTAAGCTTCATGACAATGACAGTCGCTTATTTCACACCATTCCCGTTTTGCGGCACTATTTGATGGATTTTTGGATAGCCAGATATATCGCCAATATTGTCAGTCAGTTTATGATAAAGTAATCTTGGCTTCTAATGAATGGCGGATCTTTTAAAGAACACTGAGGTGATAATTTTTTTAATTACATAATGTATAGGGCAATACCGCGCTGCAGGGTAAAACCACCTGTGTATTTATTTTTGTACATATACAATTGTTTAGTAAGTTCTGTGTAACACAGAATCGTTGTGTGGCATGTCAGATATGTCCATTTGAGTAATTTATTGTCCATGGCGTATTCAGAACAGTTATTACAGTTTAATTGGTGAATGTGTCATCAAATTTGTGGTGGTCCATTTGTGTGCAGTACATGCAACATTGTTTGGTGGTGTGAAATAAACTCTGAGATCCTGTAACACTGGGATTAAGAAATACTTGCATCATTGCCAAGTTCAGCATCAAATGAATTACTGGCTGGCACCAGTGATTGCATGGTTTGATCATATTAATATTTGGAGCTATTAGTAATTAGTTACTTGCCTGTATATGTATTTTTGTTGTTGCTTTATTTATGCATTCTGAATACTGAGAAGTATGATTACCAGAGAAAGATTGCTGTGAGAGAACACATTTTTGTATTTTGTCATTGATTGTTTTGAATCGTAAAAGACGTGAAATAAAATTTAAGATGCCATCTCGACAACAAAGTGAGTGCCATTTATGTCACAAGATTAAACTGATGAACTGCCACAAATGTGTAGCTGGCAATATCCTATTAAGCCTACAAGAATGTACAGGACTAGTTAGGACAGTGGGCACCACTTCTAATTGGTAGAGACTGTTTTTTTTAATACTCATGTGGCACCAGGTAAGAAAAGATGTTTGTCATTGCTGCTGTACCTCGTAGGGTTAAGGCGTCTTGAGTTGGAGTTTTGTGCAAACTGATCATGTGTGCTGAAATAACAATGTGTTGACAATGTTGATTAACATTTTGTTGAAATCTGAGGTTTATAGTGGATACTGCAGCTCCCATCAAAATATGTGTAGGTTTTGTACATTGAGTGTACTGAATTTAGCAGATGATGACTACGTTTGGATGTGTTTTGTTTTGTGGCAATCTCAGAATTGCTTCTGTAATCCTTGTTTGCAGGGACAGTTTTTTTTTTGCTGTACTTGTGATGTAGTTATGACCAAGCATTGAATTTTTAATTGCAGAAATAACCTTCAAAGTACAGAGTGTGCTTACTGACACAGCAACGTATTTTACAAAGTTTTGTGTCTTGGTCAAATGTGTGACAAGCAGTGTGTGTATAGACTCTGTGTTCGCTCTTGTGATGGTCCTGTAGTGATCAAATAATGAATAGCTGTGGAAGATAATATTTGGCTAACAGTAGTGAAGGCACATCTGTGGTACACTAGGGGATCCTGTGTTGAATGAATTAAGGTGAATACACAAGATGTACCAAAGTCTTCACAAGAGTTCACACGCATTAAATTACTGTGCAGAAGAAGGGGTCATCAAGGCTGAGATTTTAGTACTTTAGTACCTCGTACCAAAAGGACAGTATAATACAGACACATGTTCAAGATGTGCAAAGAAGTCCAATGCAAATATGTCAGATGTAACTACCAAGCAGCTTGCAACAGACATCCCTAAAGGGTGATAGTGTAACTGGAATTAACCTTATTGTTAAGGATAATTGCAGAATTTATCTACATCACTTGTGCAATATATTGCCCATTTGATGTTTTGACACCAGTGTTACTTTCTCCTGTGGTGACATATGGCTTTGTTGGGAAACTGACGAAAATGACATTGTTTTGTCAGATGGGGAGTATCTTTTGTCCATGACAGTATTGTCTGTCGCTGTGTCATAAGAGGTAGGTTAATGGGTTCAGATTTTCACCTGTGCAGTGTGGCACATGACGAACATTGTGGGCCTGCAAAGCACAGCAGAGGTCACATGAGTCGTGGGTATAGTACAATAAAGCACTGGAACCCATAAAATTGTTTGGTTTCAGAAAGCTTTCAAACCATTTTCTGCTTTTTCCATTTTACAGGAAGTCATTTGTGAACATTGAACATGTTACCATGTTATTGTCTTTACTTACAACCTCTACGTACCAGATGTTTTTGTTAATACTGAACCATGTTCATGGTATGGAAGTGTGCAGCATATGACAACATTTTTCAATTCCAAAAATACGGTTAGTGTTATTATATTTTTGGGAAATAATTCTTCGTCAAAATGTGAGGTGCTTAGGACAGCGGTGGAAAGTTTAATGGATTGGGAAGAAACTCTCACAGTAGAAATGACAAAGTGAAGAAAAGACTTATTATTTTGTGGCCGCTTTTGTAATTTGACTCTGTGGCCCCAGGGCTCATCATTAGAGGAAGGAGACATGTATATGATACACTATGTATGGCATTAAAAATGTAATTTTGTGTTATTAATTTTAAATTATAATTAGTGAATAGTTTTACAGTACAGTTACCATGTAGATGAACTACTGCCCCCAGACATGCACTCTTGCAGATGCATGTGTATGCACATATGACCACCATATGTAACATATGTTTTAGTTATGCTTGTAGATTCACAAATAGGGTACGTTACTGTTATTCTGCGGTTTTTGCAGGCTGTGTCTAATTTATGAATTCAGCTTCTTTTGGGAGAAGGGGTGGCATTAACCATGCTGTATGTGATAGGTATTCCATTTTGGTGCAGTCTTCATCTTCAGTCTTAGGCGAATATATCTGGTCGTGCTGATAGAACTATACAGTTAGTAGATAATTACTCTCAAAAATAACAGTACATTTATTGTTAAAACGTTCAGTTCTTACATACTTATGGTTCGACATGTTTCAGCCATTGCTGCCATTATCAGGCAAAATCCCTACAAATATGTATAAAGGAAAGCCTGACCTTAAGCATATCCTGGAAACCCCATCTTCACATGCTTAAAGAAAGGAGACAGCTACTTGAAACACAGTAGTTTAATCTCTACCATCCCATTGCTTCACTTTCTTACTCCAACACAACTCTGTTTCTCCCTCACATACTTACTGTGGCCTCCACTTGGTTTTCCTGCCCTCCACAGCCTGTTTCTCTACTTGGATCCGCCCCCACCCCTTCCCTCTCCTTCCGATTTTCTCAGGCTATTTTGAAGCCAAACCATTTTCTGTATAAATTCCCCAACAAATTTATCCTGGTTATTTTTCCTACTTACACTGCCTATGAAGATGGAACAGAGTGTTCCAAAACGTCGGCACATAAATTCAGACACCGGGGAATCACCCAAAAGAAAGAATATAACATTCAGAACATGGTGAAAGTTTGAAATCAAGAAAGCCATTGAAGTTTACCTTACATTGTACATTTTTATAGGGATTTTGCCTGATGATGGTTGTGATGTGTGAAACATGTTGCAGGATAATTGTGTAAAATTGAATGTTTTTACAATAAATGCATTGTGTTTGACTGTAATTATCTGCTAAGTGTGTGCTTCATCTTCAGGGTGAGTAGTGAGGTGGAAGGAGTCATTGGATTCATACGTGGGCCTTGATTATAGGGATAGGTGTGTGATAGCATATCATTCCACATCTCACTCCAACCCCAATCGTTATTTCCACTATAAGACCTGTAAATTAGTCTGTCTGCATGAGATTTCATGAGATGATGATTGCAGCGCACACTGAATTGTTAGAACAGGTTGGAAACATGACACACCTAAACACTGAAGTAAAACTTATATGTACGTCAGATTGAGTTAACATAAAATATTGTTGAATTTGGACTTGTTGGGGAAATTTCAAAGTATTTGTGGGTATGAGTGACAGTGTTTTCTTTGTTTGTCATTTGTTTGTGTAATATCCCACTGTCTCAACCAACCAGGTAGTACCACATTAATTGACTCAGCCGTAGAGAACTTGCACGTGCCACTCTGGAGACTTGGTTTGAATTTGTGTGGAACATGGTTGGGGAACTCTAGTGTCTGTGCCTAAGTTTGTTATGCTTGGTCTTATAGTAGTAGTCACCATCCTACTTAATTAGCTGAATCACATTAGTGGCCAACATCCCATGTAATGAGCTGAATCAAACCCAAGTTTTGTAAGATTGGCCTGGATTCCTGCAGATCACTCCTTCAACCACCAACCTGTAGGTTTCCTGTGCTGACATGAGTTGAAATGGAGGTACATGCATCATGTAATGTAAACTTGCCAGGCACATACACTTATCACAAAATTTATGTGTGAAAGGTCAGTTGGAGCTTGATTAGACTTCACATTTCGTAACCATTACCTGTTACCCTCAAATTTGCCAATTTTACATATCTAGAAAACCAGCCATAATATTGGAAGCTGGTCAGACTGTTAAATTTACAGTTTACTTATGGCAATAATGAGTGTTTGGTGTTAATCTTCTTAGGTTTTGAATTAATGAAGCAGGGAGCACCGTTTCCTGTTCGCAAATCAAGTACCTATCATAACAGTCCAAATTTTTGCATCTGTATATACTTGTGTTGTTGCTGAATGCTCATTTTTTGATTGCAATAAGCATGTGTGGAATATCAGTATGATATCTATGAAACAACACAGGCATATTTTTGGTAAATTCATCAGATGTCTTCACAGTTGGCACATTTAGTTGGCAAACTGTTATATTATTTCTAATTGTAACAGCATAGAATGTGGTATAATATCATTACACTCTTAAATTTACCATAAGCTGCATACACATTATGTCCAAATATTATATGTGCATAATAATACAAAATGCCTCTTTTGTTTCTCCAACACTGTCTATTCTCTATTTTAGTTCTTCACCTCTTGACTCGGTATTTGTCCTCCTATGTTTCCTTTCCCTCACACTGGTGGAACACATAATTGACCCTGGACTTGAAATAGGGACACCGTTTTAAACCCACACTACCATTTGTTGTCGGATTTCAACGTAGGCAGCAGTATTGAAGACAGGCTTAACGCTTTTCATTAGGAAGTGAGTATCTTGATTTTGTTTGTACAGTTCTTCAAGTATTCTTATGTTTGTTTGATCATTTGACATCCACAGAATGGTTTTCTGGGTATTGGATTGTTACTGTGCCATGCCGCGCAGAAATCACAGTTGTAATCTCACTTCACAGGAAAGACACTTGAATGAAGTGGGATTTATGCTGAAATCTGGCATCAAATGGCAGTATATGGACTTAAGTTTGTTGCAAGAATTGTAGCAATATAGTAGCATTGTGTTTAGGAAATATATTTGTTTGACATTATGTATTTACTAACATATTTATTTTACAGTCACACTGTGGTGTGGTATTCACGATCGACAAAAATATTTCAGGCACCATTTGGATAAATTAACAAAGACTGTTACATTTTCAAAGAAAGAAGTGTGTGCATATTTTTTTGTATATTTTGGGATCCTTAACTGTTTTATAAAGAGAAGTAATAAATGTTTCTGTAGAGAGGAGAAGTAATGTGTAGAAATGTGTGAAGTCTGCTTCACTGCACATGTTCTGTTTTTATCAGTGTTTTTGTCTGTGTATGTTGTGACCAGCATTGTGCTGCAAATATATGTTGTTACTTTCACTGTTCTCTTGATTGAAATGTTGTTCGTTGCAGCCTTAGGAAAAGTGCCTGTTGCACTGTTCATGTATTGATGTGGATAGTTTTATAAGCTTGATGATTTACACACATGAGAACAACAATTTTGTCAAGGCCTGAAAGAGGTCTCATGATTGACCAACCACATGTACATCTGCTTGAAGCTCTTATGCTTCTTTCAGTGTACTTCTCTGTATTTGTCACTTGTCCAGCTGTTCTCTTCACACATATATTAGTGGTGATAACTGTTTGGCAGTGTTTGCTAGCAACATGCACTTTGGGTTGTGTGATGTAGACCAGAGGAACTAGAAGGAAAAGGACCGGGAAGACTTGAGCATTGTCATCCTCACTACTCATGGGACTTCTTTCTGTGGCCTGTTTGTAGGTACTTGGCAGTTTATTAGAGAATATATTTCTAGCGCTGCTCATATTGCATTGAATTCATTTCAGGGTTTGTTTACCTTTCATTTTATACATACATATAGTACCATAAAGTATGCATTTTGGTGTTCAGCACTGTAATTTGAAATTTATATCATTCTGTCCCTTACAGTGCTGTACTGAAACACAAGGATATTGAGCCAAGATTCAAGTACAGATTCACTAGTGGCTACACAAAACAAACTTTCAAAAACTCATATTTCCGATTATTGTTTTCGTACGTACATGCAGCATTGTGATTCATGATGAATGCTGAGCAGCACACATTGACTGTACCAACTTCTTCAGCATCTCCTCCCGAGGTAAGTGCATTCGTGAGTTTTATGGGCATGATATTATAGCTCTGTATTTTTCACACCTCAGAACTTCTGACCAGTAGGGGAAATAAAGGTATTTTTTTACATTGTTGTTGGACATCTGAGAAAATTGCCATCTAATAAAGAGAGGAAGAATAGTGTCAGAACTGAAAGTACATTTGGTTTGAAAGAACTGTTAAATATTTTAATTTTATGTAGTATTTGAACCATTTCTACTTTTCTCTATCTAGACATCGTTCAGTTATGTTAAAGAGGTACGAAATTACTGCTTACATTTTAACGTGTGTCAAGAACAAGGGGAACTCGGGTGCCAGTACAAAAATTGGCTTGCCTCAAGCGAGTTCTTGATATATTTCAAACCCTATTATAGGGAATTGTTTTCCATTTTGAAAAATTAGCTTAATTAAGTGGGTGATTTTTTTTTTGAAGCCCTGACAGTTTGTTAGGGTAGGTACATATTAACAACAGATCGTTAGCAGAACAGTACAGGCAGTGATACCCTGAAGTGGATGATCTGGAAAGCTCTGTTAACCAGCAGTAACTGACAGGCCGATTACGTTTCACCTTCCACCAACTGGCAATGGTGTTGTGAATGTAATGATTACAAGAGGGACCTGTTGGTGTCTTCCTGGTTTTCAAATTTTTTATACACAATGTTAAATAAGGAACAGTGCAAAGGGAATAGAAATCGTGGCAGGGAAACAAGATAGTATGTCTAGTGACTAATTAGGTAGTTCGTGGAGTTGCTAGGTACAGTAAGATACACATTAAGTATAGTGTTCTGATATTCATACAGTTATTACATGTGGCAACCCTTTGGTCCAGGAGGTGCCGGATATCGCAATTTTTAGTGTAGTAACTAACAAAAATGAAGGTAAAGGTACAGGTCAAGTTGATCCTGTGCGTTGCATTGAAGGTTTAATGGGGAGTGCAGGTGTAGCTGCACTTATCCTAAGCCTTGGTACTAGATGGAGGTGAGTTGTTGGGATCCCACCGGCCCACTTTACACCTTGGGAAAGCACCCTTGGCATTCAGTGAGTAGGAGGCTGGGTGGGCCCAGAACAAGTCTGGCAATTTAAAGAAGGGGAGAATTTCTTACTCCTGCCTGGAGTGGAACCGTGATTCCTCAGTTGTCCTGCCTGTAACCTTGTCATCATACTCAAACATGCTGTCGTGGCTCTGATGAAAGTAACGGAGTGTTTTTTTATCTGTCTAAATGTCTACTTTTGTGTGTGAGGGGGGGGGGGGGTGAAACATTTTTTTTGAAGACATTTTTTGTTTTATTTGTGTTTTTGGGGGTGGGGGGGGGGGGGGGCTGAATACTGTTTTTGGAAGACGTTTTGTGTTTTCATGTCTGTACATGAAATATAACAAAGATACAGTTGTTTTCTAGGAAACTGAAAATTATGGTGAAATATTAAGGTATAAAATCTGACATACTGTGGTTATGTGATCAGTGATGGAAATTTAAAATGTACTGAGATTCTGGAGACTTCCCAATTCTAACCATATCTGGCTGAGCGTGGAGAACCTTCAGTCTTATTCCCACTGTAGATTTGTCTCCCAAAAATACTGTGTGGGAATGCTGGCCCTTGGGCATGGATTTGTTTGTGATTTCATAGCCATATGACCAGTAATTGTGTGGATTGTGTAGATTATGATGGCAACAGCAAATGTTTGTTTATTTTGGGATAGGAATGTTGAAGGGAGCTTGAATATTCTGATTATCAACTCTCAGTGCCAAATAACTAGTGAAAGTTCAGTAATGACATATGTTTCATTGATCAGTTTGTTTTGTAGTCAGATGTAAAAAACAGGGAAATTTAAAGAGGCTATTTTGGTGGTTTCCTGTGTTTATGATTTAAGCATGGTGTAAATGCCTGAAATTGTGTCTGTTGCCACTGGTCCAGTTAAATATTTGATTTCTGTCTTCTCAGAAGAATAAGTGATAAGAAGCAAGATTTTAATTATTTTTGGGGGTGGAGACTCGTATTGTGGTCCACAGGGTTATGTCACTGGGGGGGGCACTGTTGTTTTTGAAAAGCTTGCTGCCTGCATCTAGAGAGGTCCCTGAAGGCAGTGTGTTTCATCAAAAGAATCTTAGCATTTTATGCTGTTGTGAAATACACACCTGAATCTGTGTCTGAAGGATTAAGTATTTGTATTGGTTAGAAAATATTTACTACAGGATTAGTGTGCATGTATGTTAACAAGTGTTGTGTCAATTTCTGCTGTTCTCAATCTAACCTGTTTGACAGAACAAGTGTTGTGTCAATTTATGCTGTTCTCAATCTAACCTGTTTGACAGCCTAATTCTCACCCCTTTATGCTAACATCAAGTTCCCTCACTGTGTTTGGCAAGGTACAGAAAATGCTGATTTTCTAGACATGTTAAATACAAGTAAAACAATTTGTATATATCAGGAAGCAACACATCCCGCTGCCCTTCAGAGGCATACTGGCACTCCAGCTGACCTGCGTGTTGGCACAGCTGTTGCACTGTCCAGTGTGGCCAAATATTGGGTACTCACCAACCTATTTCCAGGTCCCATCCCGCAAGTGTCTGTGTATGGACTGCATCCTCCAAGGGTGAGTATATTTGTAATCTTTTAACCTCTTAGATGAAAGCACGTCACTGATTTAGTGCTTGGAAGGTAAATACGTGAACTGTCTTCATACATGTCAAAATTAGTCAATTCCCAGATGTTTGAAGTTGACATACACCTGTTTCAAAATACAGTTCAGATATATGGTAACAGTTTCACAGAATATATCATTCATGGAACAGAAAGTTGTGCGATGTGTAAGTGTAATGTGGAACATAAGACTCCTTTATAACATCATCAGCATTTCCAAGCTTCATGACATGTAACTCCTTTTTGTATGGAGAGATTTGAATGTGTGGATGAATGGATTTTGTTTTAGTCAGGTGTATGAGTAGACTGAGACTTGATTACAAATGTGTGAATTCTGTCTGTGTGGCAGACTTTTAGCGATCATGATCATGTTTAAGCCAGGTTTCATGTTGAACAGACTAAAACTACATATTAGCTTATGTGCTGGTGCAATATTGAGAATGTTTTTTTACGGATGATGACAGTGTATCTTTGTTCAAGTGCTCACTGAGTGGTGACCTTGTAACTATGCAGCATCAAGTTTACCTGTTTGTGTGTAGCGCCTTAGGAATAATTGTCACTTTACTGATATCATTTAGTGTGTTTCATATGTGTGTTTTGGTGAATTTTAAGTAGTGGTATTTTTTCAGACATACTTATACTTCTGCCTTTATCCAGCTCAGTCAGATGTCCGTTCATTGATGATGGAGAGCTTTTATGATAAATGTTTACATGTTGTTTTCATTCATTGCTGGAGTGCATAAAATGACCCCACAGTAGCCATATTGTCCCTGTCCTTGGCATGTTTCGTGTAAAATCAGTCCCATTACAGGCCTGGACAGGCCCAGAGGGTGCCAGGAAGTTAAGGTTCCCAGATTTTGTGACAGTGGCACAGGATGGTGGTAGGTTGTCAGCCTTACGCACCGGCCGCTTTTGCCCCCAGGAAGTTCTCCTGGTACTCATTTCTGTTCGAGGCTGAGTCAACCCCAGGGCCATAGTGCGATCGGAAGGATTTTATGTCAATGAAAAATCCCCTGACACCAGCTGGGATCAAACCAGCGACCTTCCGATTTGTAGCACAGCTGTAACCACTGTGCTACCGCGGTCACCCCGCATGTTTCATGTCTGAAACTTAAAATTTGGTATTGTGTATAGGCCCTGATAGAAAATTTAAGTTTTGGTTTTACTAGTCATTTACTGCTACTGCTACTACTGTACATGATGCGCAGCTGAACAGTAACAAATATTGTAGCAGATTTTTTATTAAGCTCCTTATCATATAAAAAGTAACTTCCTGGAGAAGAATCTTGAGAAGTCAGTGACCACTAAGCTAATCATGATTTATTACCATGTTTGCAAAATCTAGCACTGAGCCACATTCAGTTCTTGTAAGGATGATTTTAATATTGTATTGCGAATATTGTATTCCCATCTACATGTAGGTCTTCAAAATAGAATGTGTTTAAGGATTTGGTGCTATGAATAGTTTTGTAATGTGCTAACTTTTACAGGGATTAATTTTTAGTCTTCTGCTGAACCCACAAATAGACAGTGATTGCTGATTGGCTGTCTGCTGTTCATTATGTTCATAGTAACCCTACAACTGGAGACCATCCTCTCTTTGTGTTTTTAGTAATCCGTGTATCATTTTTTAAGTGTCAGGAAAGAAAATGTTGAAGTCATCAAACAAGTGTGAAAATAGAATTTGAAGGTAAATTGTTGTGCCAAAATCTGAGCATTCGTGTTGCAGCCGTGTGACAATGGAAAGCCAGGCACTGGTCAGGAGGGTCTGCCTCAACAGCAACAGCAGCAGCAACACTGTTTGACAGGCCCCCCAGGCATAGGTGTGACTACTGAAACCATGGCACTAGTTCCTCACCACCCCCAGCATGCTCATCCACAGGTTAGTTGCTTCTCCATATTTTAGAGAGGCATAATAATTGTGGGTCAGCTAGATAATTGTAGCTCATAATGTGACTTTTGGCCATGGTGATTGTTATCTTTGGGGTTGTGATGCAGTGTAGTTTGGCAGAAGGTACTTTTTTAAGTTTTAAACTTTCAGTGGTCTGGATGTGGCAATCAGAAGCTTCCTTGTAAAGGAATATTATGTGATTTTTTGTTATCACTTTGATATCTGGGATTGTGATGCTGTGTGGTTTGGTACATGTTTTATCCATGTAGGAGTTACTATCACTTTCACCTTCTCTGTGTGCTGTTTCATTAAAATGCTGCACATGTCCACCAGGTGCTGTTTTTATTAAAAAAGACTTATTGCCAATGACATTTTAATTTCCAGTAAATGAAGATAGGGATATGTAATGTATTTGTGTGTTGCAGTGTTCTTCATTTTTAGCATGGGGAAAATTCCCCCCCCCCCCCCCCCCCCCCTTCAGGGTTTTTATTTCAATTTTCCACCTCTCCCCCCACAATATTTATTTGTTATTTGTTATTTTTTTATATTTTATATAAAAAAAAATTTTTATATTTTA
>Ga0123352_10009262_pt1 | contig 15395 bp, 5 predicted proteins | sample TergutLab28metaG_FD_89700 | JGI IMG/M metagenome (GOLD analysis project Ga0123352, IMG submission 89700) | Labiotermes labralis P1 segment gut microbial communities from Petit-Saut dam, French Guiana - Lab288 P1 | ecosystem: Host-associated > Arthropoda: Insects > Digestive system > Gut ... | reverse complement strand
CTTGGAACATCACACATAATACGGAAAGTACTGCAATGTGAAGCTTGAAGCCTGAGCGGTGGGGATCACCGCTGGTTCAAGAGAAGTACCAGGAAGAAATGCCTGTGACAGGAGACATCCATAATAATAATAATAATATAGACTGGCGAATGACATTTGACCGTGCAAACTGGACCAAATTAATGCAAATCCTAAAGGAAGCTGGTACCGCCTAGGGCGAAAGAAGATTGATCAGCAAATTGTACATACGAGTAGATCAGAGTGTTATTTAAGACTGAACCAAGGGGAGACAAGAAAAGCGAAGACTGTAGTAAGAGGAGTTAGACAACGATGTTGTGTGTCACCAGTTATATTCTAGTTACATAGCGAGTAATTCTCCAAGGAAGGTCTTGGAGGTTTTGGAAACTACAGAGTAGTAGAATAAGCAGTTCACACTGTAAAATTTGCTAATGACTCTGTGTTACTGGCGAAGGAAGGGACTATACAGTAGGGCACGATTGATAGGGTAATTGAAATTGGAAGATAGTGTGGAATGGAAATGTGTGTGTATAAAACTAAGGTATTGAGAATCAACAGGCAAATGTCTCCACTACAAAATAAGATAGATCAAAATAACTGGAGAATATGAAATATTTCAATTATTTGGGTAGTATAATAACAAATTATGCAAGATGTTCACCTGAAATTAATGCCAGGATTTCCATGGAGAAGGAGCATTCGAAAATGAATTCAACAAATGAATTAAATTTAATGGTGAAACTAGTAAAGCGCTACATTTGTAACATAGCTTTCTATGGTGCTGAAATTTTGCCACTTCGTGAAGAAGGTCAGAAATACCTTAAAAATTTTGAAATGTGATGCTGGAGAAGGATGAGGAAGATCAGTTGGGCCGATCATGTGAAAAATGAAGTATTTTATAGAGTCAACGAGGAAAGGCGTATCCTATATGCAATAAAAATAAGGAAGGCTAAGTGGATTGGTCACAGATTGCGTAGGAACTGCCTTCTGCGATACGTTAATGAAGAAAAGATAGAAGGGAAGGGAAGACCAGAAAGAAACTTCAGCTGCTTCTGGAAGTCCTTAAGAAGACAAAGGAATACCGAAAACTGAAAGAAAATTCACTATATTTTACTGTGTGGAGAACTCGCTCTGGAAGAGCTTATTGCCTGTCGTAATACAGAATAAGATTGAATAAATGAATAATAATAACAATATAAAAACACCATCCCATGTTCATTACAACAGCTTGGCTTGTTGTAGAGCTGCATCCTGTGACCACAATAAAATTAATTCCTCTTTTTGACTGTTAATTGAAAAAGAGAATTTGTTCTTGAGAACACTGTAGTTGCCCGTACTATTTACTTCGTGGAAGGGAAATGACACTGCCAAATAGTGACAATTTGAAAGCTAAACTTCCAAAGGAAAAAGCAAATTTTGATCAGGATCGCCGATTAGAAAACTTGAAGTCTAGCCTACAACTAGCTTACAAAGCAGTAAAGAAAGCGAACAGACAGTCCCATCTGAAAAACAAAAGGCTGTATTACCGAAAGGCGAAGCTAAGAAGCTTTCAGAGGTCATAGTCTATCTGTACAACCCCGCCCGGAAACCCGGAAAGTGTTTTAAGTTCCACAGATTTTGGACTGGACCCTTTAAGATTACTGCCAAATTATCAGACCTGAACTACGAGATAATCAGCATGAATAATAAGAAGCAAATTGTACATGTAAACAGGTTAAAGAAGGCTTATGACCCGGAAATTTGGAAACCCAAACAAGAACCGGAAATACTCAAGAAACGGATAAATAAGGGATCCCCAAAGTTAGAAAACCAAGAAGAAGAAGATATACGAATTGGTTCCTTTCCTCTATTAGAAATACAACCACAGGAAACAGGAGTCGAACCCGGAACTCTGCCAAGTCAAGATCGCGACACACCTGAATCCGCGCAACAAAGAGTTGATACGACCCACTCAGCCCAGGGATCCGAACTACGAATCCCCTAGTACACCGCGATCGAGGCGTGAACTTCGAGACGCGAGGCCAGAGTACCATCTCGGGAGGCATTACTCCTCACATTTGCATTACAACAGCATATGGCCAGAGCGCAGTGCTTATTACTCATTTACATAAACCACATACTTTAATAATGAATAAATATTTATTTTACCCAAAACTTATAACCCCTATATGTGTTTACGAACAGTATCAGAGCAAGCAGCAATTAAAACAGTATTAATTCTTTGACATTTTTTATTTATAAGCAGCACTGTTTAGAGGAAATACATTATTCGAAGCTTTAAATAAATAACCACTTTGGACATGTGACTTCGTTGATCCCCAGACCTTTGTCTGCCTTGTGTAGAGGACTGAAGTTAACAAAGCCACCGGATTTAAGCCTGGTGTTGTATACAGCATTATAGACCGCAGCGTCCAGGATTGGTAAAGAGTGAAACTTCGTTCTTAAACAGGAAGAGTAACTTTCGTTTTGTGTCCGAGCTGGAAACAGAGCAATATCATTACACGTCTGCCGATGAGACAGTACGAGAGCTGTGGAAAAAGATGCCACACCGCGACAGGAAAATGTCATTAGACGCTCGTGTTGAGAAAACACTGACCTCAGCAGTTGCAAAGCAGTTTAGAAATCCTAAATGTATTCCTACTATTCCCTTTTTTCCTATTTGGAGACGAAAGTCGCTAACATCCGTCTACCAAAGTAAGGCGTTCTTTTTAACTTATTCCTTTTAAAATTAGGCGACACCAAATTGAGTCCAGTATTTAGTATAAACCAATTATTTCTTTCATATAATATGAGCGTTTTAAGTTAAATTATGAAAAAGTAAAAGTTCGAGTCTTCACCAAATGAAACGTAATATTTTTGTTCTCCAACATGAAATATTATTTTGCAAATAAAAATTATTCTTGGATTATACATCAATATGCCCTTTCAGATTTGTCGTCCTTTAGCCCCCTGTCTTTGGGGCGTACTATGGTGCAGTTGGTTGAGGCACTGCGCTACAAGCCGGAAAGTTGTGTTTTCGATTGGGTTTTCTCATTGTCTTAAACTAGCCGGTCGCAACATGGCCCTGGGTTTGACTCTGCTCCTGACAGAAATGAGTACCAGGTATATCTTCTGGAGGTAAAGGCGGCCGGTGTAGGACTTACAACTTTATCACCCTCACGTGCCGAATTGTCTTGTAATTCTGTGATACTGAACATCCTGGACCCCTAAGAGCCTGTCCGGGCCTGTAATAGTTTTACCTGTCCTCCTGTACTTAGGATGCGAACGCGCTCAAAGAACTGCAATGATGGTGACTGGTCAAGACTATCAAGTGAACTTTAAATACATTACAGGTATCTTCAGGATGTTATAGCGTTTTGTGCTTAACATTCTTCTCAGTTTTTTGAGTCCGTTCGCGAAGTTGCGGAAAGCTAATCTTAGCTTCGTCATGTCAGTCTGTCTTTCTATCCGTCCGTCCGTCCGTCCGTATGTACAATTCTCCCCACGAAAAGATTGTCGTGAAATTTTATATTTGGTGCTTTTAATGAAATTTGTCGAGGAAGTTCGCTATTCGTTATAATCGGACAAAAATATCAGGCACTTTACAAGAAGACCACGTAACCTACGGCGATATATCACTGAATAGTATCACAGGAGAGATGTATACAATTCATATCCAGCATTTCATGTAAAAAAATCGTATATTATTGTCAAAAATGCTGCTATTTACTAGATGATTACGCAAAATGTTGCCAAGGAAGAAAACAGGGCCATAGATGAACCGATATAATAGACGGCGAAGAAGATTTGATTTGCATGCCAGATAATTAAGACAGAATAATAATAATACTTATAATAATTATTAATAGTTATTGCATTCTATAGGATGAAAAATTGATGTTTCGGTTCATATTGCGTGATATACAAGTAGGCCAAAATAATTTGACGATAATATTAATGTTTATTGCTGTATATCCTGTTATAATTACGTAATAATATGACGCCGTACAGCGTAGACTGAGGTAATAATCAATGAAGTAAAATTTGTGTTGTCAATGGATGTTCTTTACGCAGTCATTGATTTTTTTCCTTCTTGCCATTTACGCGATAAATAAGGTAAAGACGAACGTTAAATTATAATTTTTAATATTTATTTCGTGTCTAGGAATATGAAGTTTGGTTAGGAGATAGACCATTAGTATATTAATAAGTTGCGCACGAAATATGGTTTACTGTATTTCGACGCGCTGACATTTTTAGGTTAATTGTGAACAATAAATTTAACAAGAAATTAGGCATATAAAATAGTTGTTTTGTAAAGAAGCATAATGAAGTACTCTAATTCTGCCCAAAGAATTGTAATTATCTCCTACGTAGCACGTTTTTTCAAAAAACCTATTTTAAATGAAATATTCTTTGATTTTGTCTAAAAATGTTCTGAAAATATTCAATGGGGGAAGAATTCAGCAAGATCTATCATAACGCACTTAGGTCTTCATTTAAAGTTTTTGCATATTCTAACTAACTACAGGTTTAGAGACAAAGTGTTGTCAAATTTCCCAATATAGCATTTTACGAAAATCTGTCCAGTGCGAGACGAGTTGTTCCATGGGGGGCCGACGGTTAGGTGGACAGATGTCATGAAGCGAATATTCTCGTTTGCATTTTGATAACACGCATAAACAGAGCAAAGAAGCCGACTGAAGTTTTTACTGTTCAATTTTGTGACTGTTATGAACTAAGCGGAGGAAGTGCCATTTACCAAGAAAGTAATTGTTAAATTTAATTTAAGAAAGAATTATAAATTACAATAATACAATAGCTGATGTATATACATTATTTCCAGCACATATTAACTAGTACAAAGAGTCACTGATAACGAAAGTGTAGAAAAACTATCGGTAATTCCAATATTTTTGCAGACTAAGACGTAAAATGCAGCACGTAGTCAATTCTCCTACCACATAACCTGACAGGCCGTTTTTGGCTGCTACCAAAAACTGACGTTTTTAAGTGCTTAGTGGTTCGCTTCGGCGGTTTTTGAAATCATTACTAAATGCTGTCAAATTCAGGTATTCCGCATAGCAGTGTTTCAAATTACTCCCCACTCTACTGGTTTATGACGTTTTGGAGAGTCTTTCGTTCTCCATCGTGAGGGATAAGTGACTACCAACTACCAACTACCAACAGTTCCACACCACGGGGTATTTCAGACTTCTTAAAGTCGCTCGTTATTAATTACGAAACGTATTTACTTAGATCAAGAGTAATACAAGCAAGGAAATGTATAGCATGTTTAAACGGGATACTGTGGAGTAGAGACATAAGAAAGGAGAGAACACTGAACATTTATAATGCATTGATTAAAAGCAGTTTATTGTGTGGTTCCGGAAACACGGAGACTCACAGAAAATATTTACAGACGGGTCGAAGCTACAGAGATGGATGTCCTGAGGAGATCCTCTACAATATCAAGAAAAGAAAGAATTAGAAATGTAACTATAAGACAACAAATTGGATTAGAGGAACCAATTATAAAGGAAATTGAACAGAACCAACTTACATGGTACGGCATGTCCAAAGAATGGCAGAACGAAGATTACCCAAAATAGCTTTGAAGTGGATGCCGAAACTAAAGAGTGCACGAGGAAGACCGAAGAAAAATTGGATGGACGGTATAAGGAAGGCCATGAACTAAAGAAACCTAAATGAAGGCAAGTGGGAAGATAGGAAGCAGTGGAGTCTAGGTGTCGGACAACGTAGAACAACGTTTTGAAACCGACATACATACATTTACTTACTTACTTACTTGTATACTTACTCCATAGAGCAGAGTCCTTCTTGAGAAGCCAATCGGCTCTCAGCTAGCCAAGAAACTCTCCGCATTTTATGTATTCCGTAAGTTCATTACCGCATTCACAAGTGCCCGCCACCTGTCCCCATCCTGAGCAACTCGATTCAGTCCATGCCACCACATCCAACTTCCTGAAGATCCATCTTAATATTGTCGTCCCATCTACGTCTGGGTTTTCCAAGTTGTCTCTTTCCTTCAGGTTTCCCCACCAAAACCCTGTATACGCCTCTCCTCTCACCCATACACACTATATGCCCCGCCAATCTCATTCGTCTCGATTTTATCACACGAAAAATTTTGGGTAAGGTGTACAGATCATTAAGCTCCTCATTATATATATAGCTTACATTATAACATAACTAAGACAAGCGAAATTTCAGCTAGTCAGAATTGCTTCACGCGAAACTTTTCTCTGTGAAGTTTTTCTACCTATCTATCTTACAATATCTTCACTGTTGCTGTTCGGCAAAGTGCGACATTCTTCACATTGCAAGTGACTTCTGTCTCCAAAACTTTGCCTTGGTAACAGGAATCATCACCGATCTCGGTGGCCGTGTGGTCTAAGATTTAGGTCTGCGGCGGCTCGATTGCTGGAGTCGCGGGTTCGAATCCAGCTGAGGGCATAGATGTTCTTCTCTTGTGTTTGTTGTGTAGGTAACGGCCTCTGAGACCTTCTGATCACTCTTTATAAAGGAGTCCAACCGGCGTTGTGTGTCTGTGTAATCTAGAAACGCCAACGATGATGTGACCTAGGCCCGAGTTGGGTTGCAGCGCCACAGCAAGACAGTAATCACCAGGAACAAACGTAAATGGAAATCACATAGAATGGAAGTGGGCAATTTCGTAACATTTCTAACAACTGTGTACTGGTAGATTAACAAGTCTTCTTTGTTATGAACCCATTTTGTGTCAAGTAATAAATGATTCAGTGATTCAGCATTAATGTACTCTGTGTACACACAAAGTCGCGCAGTTTGTAGGGTTCACTAATAGGTCAATTTGCTACCAATTATATTGTTATATTGAGTAGTTATTGGTGTGCCATAGTGACGAATATTCCGCATCTAATGACATATGCCATGCGGCCAACGTTGTCTTGAATTATATACCACAAATGACGCGTCTTTGTAATGTCTACTTCCAACAGCAAAGTAATGAACGCACTGATATTCCAGTAAAGAACTTAAATTAGATTTGTATATAGAGAAATATCAATGCGGTAGTCAGGCGATAGAAGGGTTTTGTGTGTTGATGTTTATTATAGAAATGACGTAGAACGTTAATAGTGTTAAAATGATGATAATCGTATGGAGAGATGTGAAGATCACAAGCCACTTAATAAGCAGAATTTTTTCTGGGTCGTAAAGTAGTGTAGCCTGCAGACCGTTAGAGATATTTCGGATAAATGTCGTAAATTCGTCTTTAGAATAGAATACCCTGAAGCCGGGTGTAGTAAATTCCTCCGAATCCCTGGAAAGTTTTTACTGTGCTCTAGAGCATCACGTTGTAGAAGAATGATTCCATTTTTTGTTTTGAATTTTGAAGCTGTCAGGCTAAACCGCGCACTGAGCTACAGTACGAATTACGAACGTGGGCTAAGTCCGACATAGTGTCCTCTTTAACGTCCATTTCTTTCAGTGCGTGACAAATTTTTATGTCCACTTGTCGTTGTTCTTATTTTAATATATTACGGATCATCGGGGTCGATGTCGGAACTGGGCACCATTTCCTGTCGTGTTGCACCGTGACCTTAGCTCCACGCCACCAAAGTAATTCAAGCATGTTGTGCTCATTTTCAGACATGGAATTATATCCTTTATACAGAGTGGTTTTTCCCTATTGGACCCCTAAGCGCCGGCCCGACGCTCTAGTGAGTTTTTATGAGACTTTCTAAATGTTATCAGCACTGCGATCCTTTGTCTATCTCCCGCCATCGAATGTTGAACCTCCACGAGAGGAAGCTACGACTCGCAGTTGTAACGGAGCATTGCGTGGAGCCGGCGCTTTTCGGTCAAGCAGGAAACAAAACACCCTTTATTAGTGATACGCTGTAGCTTTGCGATTATATTCGCTTTATGTAATGTGCATTTATTTTATTGTATTTTTTTTATGTCTCAAGTACACACACAATTAAAAATTCCGATACTGACTTTTAGTATTTCTGTTGACTTGTTGAGAGATAGATATATTTATCATTTATAGATAGGGCAGGCTTACTAATCCCCACTTGTGAGGGACTGCTAAAATGGTTTGGTTATAGTCGATTATTTGTTCTGTGAATTTAAACCTCACCTTCAGCTAATTTAAGTACAATATAACCTCTTTGGAATATGGAAGTAAAAGTAACGGCTTTTATTTTCCCCCACCAAAACGTTTCAGACTGCTATGGGAGGAAATAAAGTACTGGCATTGCTTGATTACAGATACTTAAAACGTATGAATAGTACAAACGCAAAATTTGTTTGTTTTACATTGAATCGGTTGTAAAGAGGAGCGTGTCGAATGGCCAAAATAGGACATATTTCATTTCCCGAATAACAATCTCAACTGCAGAGTTACTCTGAGATTTTAGATTTCCGTCTTCAGAATTATTTATTACGCTGCAGTTATCCCTTGTGTGGTTATCCTTAATAATTATATATATATATATAACTCCATGTGGATCAGGTCAGCCAATAAAATAGGTCGCTTTACTTCATGACGTGAAGGACGTTTTACACATTCTTACAAAATACGTTAATTCGTCAAGGAACTGAAACCGCAATAGCAATCAGAATTATATCTAATGTATTATATTGAAGCAAATTTGAGGATAATATTCACATCTGTTCAGCAGTAAAACTGATGGTAAGGATTCTATATCCAAACACAATCATCCATTTAAGGACGAAGCTTGACCTGTGTGATTTGAAGGCCCAGTTCATACCTCGGTTATAAAAACCGATGAGTGAATGCTGTGTAGAGAAATCATCGCTGTTCGTTATGAGAGCCACACAAAATACATAAAGCCACTGTGGGCAGAATGCAGAATTTCTGAATGTTAAAGCTGGTGGTGCATTGATTAAGTAGAGTAAGTCTTAGGCTTTATAAAGTTAAAATACTGTAATGATTTTATCGTAATCCTATGAATGCTTTTAACAACTGACCTTATTATGGTTCGATTTTGAGCCGGAGGTCACAACTACTGTGTAAAACAGCGGAGGCTTGCGTTATTACATTAATATGGTTGTACCAGAGTGATGTGCCTCTGTGTTTATCTCATGGCTGGTACTTAATGGATTAAAAAAAGATGTTCGAACGTTAGAAATAAATCCATTATAGACTTAAGATTTTTGAACAAATTATGTCGATTTTTGAGTGAAAATGCGAATATGTCGTCTTATTGCAAGAATCTGACTTATACAGTCTTCGAATTGTCGGCTGCTAAGGAGATTCGATTTCTTTGCCTAAATACAAGAAAACTATAAAAGATGAAATTTTTTCTCGAATCCTTGAAGATGAATAAAAAACTAGCTGTTGTGTAACGGTGAAAAGAGTTCTGCTGTATTTAGTTTTGTAACGTAAACAATAATAAGCTGTTGTTTTGAAAATTAAACAGTCCCTGGACGAAGAAATGAACATCGTAAAATAACAGGTTCATGAAGATTGATTCAAGTGGTAATCATAATCGCTTCATATAAGGTAATAACCACTCACTGCCCACAGGAGTTTAATTAGTATATGTAGCGCCAAGATGTATGAAGCACAGTACGAAATATTGCCTAGGCACTTGGTAACTTAACGAGCTTTGAAGATGAAGTTGCAGAACGCGTGGTACTGGACTTGCGCAGAGATGTTTGAACTCGCTCCTACTTTGCAATATTCCTTTTCGCGGCTCTTACTTTCTATCTATATGCTGAAGGAAAGTCACTTATCATTACGAACGTTTCTAGAGTGAAATATGAACGAGACGGGGTGTTGGTACGGAGAAAGCCGTCGCCATTTTTTGGCAGATGAACGTTCTGGAAATTTAGTTACAGAAGTAATTAATGGAGTGAGGAAACGAAAATATTCTACTGAAATGACATGAATCGTTACTTGTGCAAAACGTACCAGCTCCAGTGTGAGGGGCTTCTTTGAAAAACTCTTAGTAAAAAGTCGGCAAAGAGGTTAAGAATTTATGGAATTTGAATATTCATTGCTGTTGTTTCAAAATTCTGTTCCTTAACCTTGTTCATAGTTTCCTGAATCCGATGCAATCAGTGTAATTCACTTCCTTACTATGTATGCACTTTGATATTATCGCATTTGCGCGTAGATCTTCCAAGTCAGTTTTTTCTTCAGTCGTTACGAGTGAAATATTATAAAGGTTTATCATTTTCCATGTTCGCCGTAAATGCCCCGACTATCAGATAAGAAGATTTGGGTCGCATCCTAGAACAAACTTTTTTTTTATTGCAAGGCTTTGTTACCTTCTCAGTACTCCCAAATCTGGAGGATCTCCTCTTGTCAACACTCCACGAACAGCTTATCCTCTTCTGCACTTCACGAGTTTTACTTCAGAAAATAATAATAAGGTGGAAAGGGTATACATAATTTTTTTTGCTTATGGCAAAGAAAACTTGAATTAATTGTTTAATTTTCTCTTATGGAGTGTGCTTTTATTTCAAAGCACTTTGTTGTCCTTATATCTTCTTATGTAAGGTATCAGGGGGAACAGAGTGATCGGTTTGTGACTTCATGAGTGATTGGTTAGTTGGTGATAATTACACCAGATGGCGGGTGTCTCAGTGATCACTTACGTGTTACCTACTCACATACTTCTTGTGTGATATCAGCCTTCCGCTACGGTGTACATGATGTCTGCGCTCTTTTGAGATTTCCATGGAACGTAGAATTGTCTTTCCTTACCGACGTTCGGGAGAAACTCTCGGCCCCACCTTCAAGAATCGAGCAGTCCAACAACCATTGTTCTCTGAGTGACAGTTTGTCCCGAAGCTGCGGTACGGAACTGCCATTCTAGTTTGCGTAAAAATCCCAAAACCCACAAATCACATATTTCATTTGGCGTTGCAGCTTTGTTGACTTTGTATTTAGCCAGATTACTGTTTTGTTGTTACGAGCAGTCAATAGTTACTTACCCTTAGGTCGGCATTACAACGTCGGCGATTTTATAGTAAACCTCCAGGGCTAAAATGTATAGGAAGTGATAAGTGGAAGGCTTATCTGTAGACATCTTGGCTGGAAACGCCGTGGATGAACTCACGAATATTATGTCGATTTCATCGTGTGAGGTGGTGAGATTCTAGCGAGCTCACAATATCCCCGTCACACTGCAGGGAAGCCCATCTGACAACAAGATTGTTGGTGCTTTTCACGAAACACCAGCAGCTTCGATAAGGGGTAAAGAAAGGGGAAAGACAGGTATTGAATTTGTTAGGAAAAAGAGGGAGATGAAAAAAAAGTATTTCAACCATTCACACACTAGTGTTATTTCCAACTACTACACAAATCTTGGTTTCAGCGCTGTTACATGTTCCGGCCACCTATTTTGGCCATCAGTCAGGGAGATATGATATAAAGATACAAGCAGCGTATCACGTGTTAGTAAATGACAAATATACACACACCAGTATCATACAACAGTCAATTGATGTACAGCATAACTAAAATTATTCAGGTTAAAATACAAGTTATGTATTACAAGTATTGTGATGGCTAAAATAGATGGCCGAAACACGTAGACGCGCACAAACGAAGCTTTGTGCTGTAGTTGGAAACAGAATTAAGGTGTAGAAGACAATTGTACGTAATGTGTGTGACATGAAATACGGTTTAGCCATTGTATTTCTGTCTTTTTAATTCACGCTTGAGGTCTAGAGTCAGCCAATACGAAATACAGTTTCACATTAGTGTACTTATATCCTGTAATGAAGTCTGCTCTCTGCAAGGACCTTCGATCTGGATTGAGACAGGCTGTGCATTGGTTGGCAATAAGAGGTTATTGAATCAAAGTATCTAAACTATACATTAACAGTTCAGTTCATGCCCAACAGAGAACACAGTTCGCCTGCATTTTAAAAACCAATCGTTGTTTTTTAGGAAAATAATTCTTGTATATAGAGATACACATAACATACACAAATAATACATGTGGAGAAAGTACTGGGTTTTTTATTGAAGATCGGTAGCATGTGTGGGGTCACCATGAAGTAGAGAGGGTTAAATAAAACCGGGTAAGGAATATACCCAGTTTACTTAAAACAAGGAATTCTTCCGTTTTGTAAAGACTTGGGGCCATTATGCAGAAATTATTAAATTCTCACACGTAGCCATATTAGCAAGATCTGGTCTGAGCCAAATAAAATCTCCTGCAGCGCCCTGTAGTATAGAACACATTTACACGGAATCAAAGCTGCAGGAGATTGCCTAGTAAATTAAAATTATTATAGTAGATGTGCAACAAAATTGTTGCGTCCGGGTTTCAAGGACAACAGAATTGTCCTTTCAGAGATTTTCAGCACATTCCTTAAAAGAAAGCGGTTGGAATGTAGTGACGTAAGACTGTAGTCATTATAGAGCAGCTGCTGAATGCAACAACAATCATCCATTAAGGAATACGAAGAAAGGTGTATACAAGGAGCGAAGAACGAAAAGGACATTTGGTCCAGAAAGTAGAACGATGGAGATCGTCTTATATGATCTTAGCAAGCAGACGCAAGAATGGGTGCAGATTCCTGATAGTGACAGGGAAACGAGAAGGTTCTCAATGAACGTTTCTTGTTCAAGTGGAGACGTCAGGATACAACCTCTCTCATTTCGGGAGGAATTTAAAGCAACTGTTTCCAAGACAGTTTGATCATGCGAACAGAAATGTAGACTAATCTTCCTTTACAGTAGTTTTAAACCCACTAATTACAAAATATAGTGTATGGTACCTTATCAAAGAGCGCCCGGGATATCGCAGTCAGTATTGCTACTCGCTACGGGGTGGACGTTCCGAGGTTTGAATCAATGTTGGGGCGAGATTTTCTGCACCAGTACAGACCTGCCTTGAAGCCCACTCAGTCTTTTGTTCAGTGGCTACAGAGGGCTCTTTCCCGGACGTAAAACGACCGGGGCGTGGCCTTTACCACCAAACATCATCTAGCGCCAAGGTTGAAGAAAGAGTAGAACTAGGCCTGTATTCCACCTATGTGCCTTCATGGCATGCTACAAGAACAATTTCTCATTAAAACTCGCATTTTGTCCAAATCTGTTTCTCTAAATGCAATTAACCTTCTAGTCCTTGTAATGGAGACATATAGTTTTCTGGGCAGCAGTACGAACTGAAGTTTTAAACTTTTAAAACGAATTCTAAATACGGAGTATTATTATTATTATTATTTTGTGTCTGCAAAAAATAATATAATGTATGTGAAATGTGCGAAATTAACACGTATTTAAAATTTATACGCAGTGATCTAAAGCAAGTTTTCATAATTAATATTACGTGTTTTCCTTGCAATAAACATGCAAAATGTTTATTAGCAACTATTATCACTTATTAACGTATATTAGATTATTACTGTTACATGTTTTAGCTACTGATAAAAAGCCGTCTTCAGGGATTACCATTATACACAAGAAGTCATCGTCATCATCATCATCATCCGTCACGAGTTAGGCCTTGCTAGACCTCTTGCGGTCTTGTCTAATAGTCTCGTCAAAGTTCTTCCAAGTCGTCTTCGTCCATTCGGCGTATAATTTAGCATTATTTTTAGGATCCTGTTATTGTTCATTCTTGTTACATGTGGTAGCCAATACGATTTGTATCTTCTTAGTTTCTCGTCATCTGGTTCTAATTTCTACTTTTCCAAAATTTCTTCATTTCTTGTGTGGTCAAAACGGGTTTCCGCGGCTGATCATCTGAAAATTTTAATCTCGATTGAAGTCAATCTTTTTTTTCTATCCTTATTTTATAAGGGTCAAATTTTCGCCTCCATATCAAAGAAGAGGAGAGCCAGTACATTACAGTAATAAAAGTATATAATGCACTGACTGTCCCCATTCTTTTATATGGAGGCAAAATTTGCAAGTTGCTTTGTATAACGCTTTGTATTCATGCTTTCTAAATGAAAACCTTACTACATTCTTACTTGTTTTAGACGTTACAGACAAGGCCGCTCGTAAGACTGGAAGTTCTTGTTTGAGTAATACTGAAGTGGATGTTGAGGTGCAGGGACGTAAATCTAAACTCGGTTATTACTCTTCTCGTGTGCTTCTCGGTTTGTTCTTTCTCTCCCAATCTCTCTCCCTTTCTTTACTTTTCCTACTTTACTTCCGACCTTTGTCATTTCTTATTTGTTGTTGTAGTATGCTTGTTGTTTTATCAATTATGTATTGATTTATCAAAATATGGGTCCGTACCACATCGCAGACTAAAAGACCCTGATTTCTTATCCCACATCCTCACCTTCAATCCTGGGTGATTTCATGCGAGTTTCATAGTTGGGGGAAGTGGCAGTGAAGTAGAATTCCTCTCCATTGTCGTCATTTGTGTCTTGCTGTTTATCATAATACTGTTATTTCATACATATCTATCACCGCCCTGGGGTGCCATGTAATAACCCTAAGCAGACATTCTCACATTCTCGGTCTTCAGTTTGAGAGTTTTTCTTGTATGATCCGACATTACATTCGTACTGGGAGAGGATTGTTTTAAAAACCAATTGGCGTACTTACTGTTTGAGGTAGCAACTCTGTTGCTTTGATAGACATTTGGGGTTCGGTGTGAAATTCAACAGAATAGAACCGAATTCAGTGAACGTGGAGTGGACACAGATGGTGTGCGGTCTACAAAGTGGTGGTTCAGTTCTAGTTCTGTACAGAAGGGAACATCAATCTCGCAACACTTCTGACTGAGAAGATGCGTCAGTCGCTCTCCTCGACAACACCCCGCTGGGAGAGCCGCCATCTGACCCTCGCTCCGCGCGACGGGAGACGGAGCGAAGGCCGTCATTCCTTCGTTATTTATTTCTTTTCTCCCTCTGAATTCTCAGATGTCCCTCGTATATTGTCATGCTGGCTGGCTTTAGGTTGCCTTACAACACAAGAGCGGAGTTCGATTTCATTCCATTTCACCCGCGACAAATTGAGCAGGTCGAAGGAGTCAGTTGGTGATGTATGGTAGGAAGAAAATCCGGGCGGTGGGAAATACGGAGGGCGATGTAGAAACACAATGCGACCGACAGATGAGTGCACACAAAACATTCTTCGCCATCTTCTGTCTGCATTAATTTTACGCGAACAGCACTAATACTCTGACGTACGTATAATGAGGCTATTCTGATCTTAAAAGACGGGCAATTTAATTATAAACGTGATAGTGAGGCGCTTTGGCCTAACAATTGTTGCATTTGAAAAGCTCTTAGTATTATATATTCTGAGTTTTATTATCCACAAATTCATCCAGCACTATGCACATATGGGATACGCGGTGGGGCAGTTGGTTGAGGCACTGCGCTACAAGCCGGAAGGTCGCGGGTTCGATTCCCGATGGTGTCATTGAAATTTTCATTGACAT
>Ga0123352_10009261_pt1 | contig 15396 bp, 10 predicted proteins | sample TergutLab28metaG_FD_89700 | JGI IMG/M metagenome (GOLD analysis project Ga0123352, IMG submission 89700) | Labiotermes labralis P1 segment gut microbial communities from Petit-Saut dam, French Guiana - Lab288 P1 | ecosystem: Host-associated > Arthropoda: Insects > Digestive system > Gut ... | reverse complement strand
TTTTTTTAATTGACTGCATTTTATACCTTCTAGTTTGTAAAATAAACATCTCTTCTTTTCTCATTCTCCCCCCCCCCCCACTACAGGATCAGTACAAGATTTCATCTTAATACAGTACGTAGTTTTGGGTGGTGATATTATGAGCAACCAGACAATCACATGCAGCAATTAAAAATTGATGTTGCACTTCTTATTAGAAGTTTCAATTGTCTGATCAGTGTGTGTTGAAATTTGACTCCCCCTCCATGCAAATTTTTGATCTTGAATATGTTATATACAAGCAATATTTGAGAAAACAATTAAACAATGTATATTGATGACACATCAGAAAACATTATACAGGTTGTAAGTTTTAGGACTACATACATTGTAATTAGAAGAATCCAAATTTGTGGTTTTTTTCTTGGACACTGGACATAAGATGCATTGCTTGGTCTTTAACATATTAGGCAGCTTTGTTGTTAACATGATTTATAACCTGTGACTTGTTGTGATTGTCACAATATTTCCAGAAACTATTATTTTGCCTGCTGCTGCTAAGCCAGAGACTGTAAATGTTGGTAAATCTGATAAAATAGCTACATCCATTGTGAAGATGGTGTGGTTCTTGTTGGAGAGTATAAACATGAACGTCGCTAGTCCAAAAGGTGAAGTGACAGCCACTTGTCTTAACCCTTTGGCGCCGGAATTTTATCTTTGGCGCCGGAATTAAATCCCCACACCCCCGTCCACTTTAATGGCCATTCGGCCATTTAAAGGGCTCACTGCACGACATATATATATGTCGTTCAGCGCCAAAGGGTTAAGGGAAGCTAATTGTCAGGAAGGTCTGCTGAGTGAAAACAAAACCTTCCACAGTGAATGTGCAGCATTGGAAATTATTTAGCTAGAGATTATATACCTGATTCTGTAATATTATAAAATATTTAGTTCAGTATTGTAAATGAATATTGTAACAAGGGTTTCTACCTACATCCATATCCCTCTTAATTTGTCCACAAAACATTTAGAATTGGTACACAAGAATATTACTAACTGTGACTGCACTAAATAATATATCGAGTTATCAACACCATACTCATTTGAGGAAGTACATTCCAGTATTTTTGTGACTGTTTTTATGCGTTACATACTGTAGTGTTGTTATGACTGCAGGTGTACACCTATATTTCATTTCTGTGATAGTGGCATTACTCTAACATATTTCAGTTAGCTTTTTAATAAAAGTGTTGATGTTTTAACTGCATTGTATATAGAATTTTTGAGACACATTTGTCACATGTTTAGACTGTTCGGCAGATATTGCTGTGAGCTTGAAGGTACATTTATTTTGTTGCATCTAATGCTATTCTATGTGATCTCATAAGAAAGCAATTTTTATTAACTTATGGTACCATGTGAAGACAGTAGGGCACACAAAATACATTCAGTATTTTATCTTGCTTCAGGTAATATGTTTTATTTTGTAGCTGTTATATAATATTGGTAGTTTAGACAGACATGTTTCAGTACTTTAGATTTTAGATGTATGTAGGATTTCTTATACTGAAAGCCAGTTAATTCATAGAACCAACAAGCAACATGATGATTATAATTTGGGAGATCCTTACTGTGTATTGTATTTGTTCAAGAAAGTGACGCACTTTGAATGCCCTGATGTGTTTTATGTTACATTGATTTCAGAAATTTCAATCCAGTTTATTTGCACAATCAGAACCAAGATAGGCTACTGCAGCTGTCACTATCTGTGCATTACTTATTTGAATGTAACAGCATTTGCAGATTCTGATCTGGAGGTCAGGTTTAGCAGAAGTGTACACAATGCAGCGTTTTATGCTTCTGTTAGACCAGACCTCCAGATCAGAATTTGGCACTTTGTATTGGTATGAGTTCTGTTGTGAAGAGGAACAGAAGTGAACCCAATGTGTGGAAATATTAAAGCCATTAACTTTCTTCTCATCATGTCATTATGTAAGCCTTGCCTTAAATTTGATGTTTGACCAATTTTCTGTAACTGCCTGTTCTTTTTTCTGAGTATCTGTGTCACTTTTCAAACATCTTTTCTTATATCAACTAACATCTGGATGAGTTGTGGGATTCAGATTTGCTGAAGACACTGAGTTCTTAATAAGCGATCTGCCTGTTCCACTCATCTGCCATAGACTGCTCAAAAATCAGTTTCTTTTAATACGTCCAGTATATACCTGGGCATCGTTTGGAATAGAACTGGAGAAAAGAATCGTCAGTGAAACCATTACATAAAAATGTATGGTGAAACCTGTCTATAATGGAAGAGCAAAAGAATGAAATGTTTTTTTCCATCAGTAGGCAGCTTCTGTTTCATACAGGTACTAGAACTTTGGATCCTAGGGACTCCAGGTCCACAGGACTGTAATAGTTTTCTGCTAAACACAAGTTTTCTTTATGTGCAGGTTCCATTTAAGACTGGTTTTACTGTGAAACTGTATTACATGCTAATGTGAAAAATGTTCCCCTACAGCATTGATAATTGTTTTGATTCTTATAATTAGTGGCTACACACTAGATAGGTGCCAGACTGCCAGCCATTCAGCAGTTCCTATAGAAATAACTTTCCTTGGACTCTGCTGTGATTTCAGTATAATATTCAGAGCATCTAATGAGCTGAATTTTGGTCCACAGTATTCATTAAATTTTGTTACGCACCTTAATTTTGTATGAATAGGATCATTATGTTACCATTTTTATTTATTTTTATCTCAGTCTGATCTTGGATCATTATTTATGGGGTGAAGTCATGTAACATTCTTTAATGATAAGTTTAAGTTCCAAATATGCATATATGTGTACATGCTCTCTACAGTATAAATACCATATTTACTTGAATACCAGACAAGAATTTTTTCCCAATTCGTCTTCTGAAAGGGGGGTGGGGGGTTGCCTTCTAATCATGAACAAAATCATATTCTGTAATAGCTGTTTTCCTGAAAATTGAAGATTTTGAAGGGGGATCAACATATATTCAGGTAAATATGGTACGTATATGAATTTGAGAGTTGTTGTTACTCATGTTGACTACAAAACAACGTGAGAATCCTTACATTTGGAAAAATAATAATGCTTGGTCTATTTGTTTCAAGACATCAAAATTTGTACAGATAATAATAAGAAACAAAATGTCTGTTGAAAAAGTGTTGCATTATAGCTGCACATGTTTATACTTTAAATCTTTTACTTCTTGTTGCAGAAGTCATTTAAATTTATGTAAGGCGTTTGCATTGTACGTACCATTCCCAGTCTCCTGTTAGAAGTAACAGTTTTGTGAAAGTGTAAAAAAAATCCGCCCCCCCCCCCCCTTTTCTTTTGGAACTCGTGGCTCACATGATATTTTGAGGAATTACTTCAGACCCACTCAAAAGCTTCTTGGTTTGGAGACATGCTACGTTATAAGGTGACAGTATTTGAATGAAACCTTGTAATTGTTTTCACAATTGTCCAAAGACTACAACAGTACCTGTAATCAGTATAAGGTAACATTCAAACAGAGGAAATGTGTCCAGTTAGCTTGATTCAAATATGTCTGTAATTAGAAAATTAATTTTGTGTTGGGCCAGTAAAATGCTAGATGACGATTCAGGTCTTTGTGATGTGACACTGTGTTGGAGGTGTAAGTGGTTCTAATGTGTTGCAGGATGTGACGTGTCATTGGGTGAGTGGTTCCTGATTTTTGAAACGAACATCATTCCTTCTTCTTCAAAGGTCAAACAGACCAAAAAATGATGGTTTGACCCTTCTAGTGAGGGCATTATATTGCTTTGAAATATTGGGAACTAGTCACCGAACATGGCGTCACGTACCAGAAGGCCTGAATCCTCAGTAACATGACTGCAAGAATATCAAATCACATGAATTGCTAGATGTGGATGTGACTAAAAATAAATAAGCTTGGTCACATGACCACTTCCTTAGGTTTTATTGGGTAATGAACTGAGCAAATAAAAATGGTACGCCAATATACACCTGCAGATGTTAGGATGATAAACTGATTCACCATACTGACATAATGCAAAAATTCAAATTAATTTGATACTCTTTGTGTGTGTGTGTGTGTGTGTGTGTGAAATAAAATGGAGTTGAGATGAAGATGCTTAGGCTGGTCTGGGATGGTAACATTTGAAACTGTACAGTAACATATGAACAAGAGTTTTATTTAGACAGTGGTCTTCTGGGCTGACACCACACAGACTTGTCAGTATTGGCTGATAGTCTGGAGGTACCTGCTGTCTCCATCTTCTTCATCACCAACACTGGAGGCAGTAGGTTCCACTGAAATATTGGCAGTTACTCACAGGTCTACACAATGCAGCAACCCAGGAGATGCTTTAGATCTTCGTCAGTATGAAGTCTTCAACACTGAATATAATTTTATGCATAATACTGTGTGAAACTGTAATTATGATTTCTTGTAAAAACATGAAGGTCTGTACTACTGCATAATGGATGTTCACAAATCCACCTAACACAAAATTTAAACACACACATTCCTTTAGCATTTCTTCTGGACAGTATATATGCTGTAAATATGCAATAATTTTCTGTGTTCGTAATCAATCAAAAGTTTAGAGGATGTTTTGCAAGAGTAATTTCATACATGAACGTTTTTATTGTGTGGTTACTGCCTGATAACAGACTGAATTGGGTTAACACACTTGGACATGTTCATATTTCATGTTCTACATATTGTATCTGTTTTGTTTGTCCCATACTTTCATCTTTCTGTGTCAAGTGCAGTGCAGTTCAGTTAAGCACTGGCAGCAAACTGGTAGCATATGTTATTTTGTTTAAAAACATTACTTCAGGCATGAATAACATGCTAAATGTTGTTTTGACCAAAGTGAACACAATACCTCATCTAAAACATACATTATTGTTCTTACAAACAGGATCAGTTTGTAAAGTTTCTTACCCAAATGCCCTATTTTTTTATAAATATACTCAGTTGACAAAGTAAGGTGCATAAATTGAGATTTTCTGCAGGGTATTTTCTTTTGAAAATTCTCTGCGCCATTTGTGAAACTAAATTTCTTGCAGATATAAAATTTTGTTCATAAATATGAGTGTCTTTATGAGAGAATTAAACTTTTAATGTATTTGGAGTATTCAAAAATATGTTTATCAGACATGTGCAGTTGTATTCTTCTATACAAAATGGAAACATCCTAAAATGTATGATGTAAGATCAGTTTTCTGTACACAGCCTACTTAAATTAAGCTTTATATCTACCATTTCTGAATCCAGAAGTGAGATTTAGTGTTCAATTAAACATGTTTACATCTGTCATAATATCAGAAGTAAAAGGTGAACACATATCATAGGATAAGTCCTATAGTGACAATTCAGTTTATTATTAAAGAGACCAACTGAATGTAAAACGTAAGGTCAAAGGTAAAGTTGTCCCTGTCCATGCCATGAAGGTATATAGGGGGAGCAAAGGTATAGCTCCACTCATTCTTAACCTCAGCACTAGATGGAGGTGAGTGGTTGACATCATGTCCCAACCACTTAACCCCGATGGAAGAACCTGGATACCCACTGAATATGAGGCTGGGTGTGCCGAAGAGCCAGTCTGGATTGTTTTGGAGAAGAGACAATATCTTGCCTCTACTGGGGTTTGAACTCCAGACCATTCAGCCCATAGCTAGTTGCTATACTGATTATGCTAACCTGGCTCCCAAATAGAAACCATATGACAGTTACATTGTTGTCCCATCTGAGTATTTTAGTGAAGCAAGGGAACTGAAGGGATGTTTCTAGAGCAGGAAGTCCTTCATCACTGAATTTGTACTAAAACTGGATTTGTCCAGTGTGACACAAATAAGAAAAATGTTCCAGTTTGTTACTGTGTATGTTTATTGGTTCAGGCTAATAACTTCATCCTGTAAAAGGGCTGAGAATTGCCAGCAATGCACAGGCAAATAAATTAAACTTATATTATCACCAACTGCTGATGTGTTCAAATTAAAGTACATATTGCTTCTGTTCACATGTGTGTTTTCACATAGATATGTAACCATTTTTTTGTTAATAATTTGTTAGCCAATATTCACCCAACTGTCTGAAATTAGACACAATCATAACATTCCATTACTGCATATAAAGCTGTACCTTTTTAAAACTCAGTTGATATCTAAAACATTACTATACAAACCTTATTTTTTGGTTTTGTAATTTATTTACACAATAGATGTTACAGCACTCTCTATATAGGATCATTGAAAAAGAACTCCCTTGTTTTATGGTTCAGCAAGTCACATAGTTCTGATGTTGGCCTTCTGCTAATGTGCATGTGTGTATATGCTCAGCTGTCTGAGTGGCAGTAGATTGTTGTAACACATTCAGTGCGGTGGCGTTCATTTGGGAGAAAATGCTTTTGCACATAAGCAAACAATTCCATCATGCTGAGATAGATGTTTCCCTTAAAGGTGTTTTTTGCAAAAAGGGACAAGTCCTACAACACGGTCACTTGCAGAAGTCCACACCATGTGTTCACTTTCAGAATGTCAAACACACAGGAATTTCATGCTTTTCTGCTTCTCAGATTCAGTAGTTTTGATGATTAACTTGGCCATTCATGTGACATGGAGCTCTGTGGAATGTACTCATCATAGATTATTCACATTTTCATTTAACATTAAATCTGCATATTTGTCTCTTTTTGGATGATCTCAGTAAATACTATGTGTGATGTCATTTGCTTTGGCAGCACATTTTCAGTCATGAATTTGGAATGCTTATTTGAAAACTGTCACAAATAGACTTCTTTGGACACCCTAATGTGTTCACCATCCTCTTCTGAAGTCTGTGTTGTTCTTGGTGATTTTTATTTTAACAAATATTGTGGTTGTTTAAATTTAGCAAGCCAACAACCCCCCATGATTATATGTCAAAATGAATGAGATATTCACCCTTAAAACCTAGGAGTTATTTTTTGGTGACACTGTATTTGATTGAACAGTTCCATCCCCACTGCACAGCGAAACTGTGCCGTCCATAACAGTAAAAGGTTTTAACTGAGTATGTTACTTTTTAACAAGCTAATTAACGCTTATACAAAGTTGTATTTAAAAAATTTTCGATATCGTACTGTGCAGTCTGTCTCCGTTTGAAGGCTAATGTTTTGCATTGCGTAACAGCACACTGCACATTGTATGTAGCACTGAATGAGATTCCACATAGTAATGAATGAGGTGGGACAGAACAAAGTAGTTTTGGTGTATTTTTAAGGGACAGTTCCTTCATTCTTCAGTACTAGTTCAACCGACCCTTAAGTTTCAAACAAGGTATATTAACTCCTGAATGTGAGATGCCCAAGAACTGTTAAGCTACCTCAAGTTCTCATAAATAAAGATGTCACAATATTAGATCAAGTGTTAATGGGCTGTGTTAAATTGAGGAATGGATTGTACTATTTATTTTGTTTATATTAAGATTTTTTTAATGTTTCTTCCACTCAGAAACTCTGAAAGACAAAGCCAGTAGGGAATATGGTCGCATACATACTGAAACACCACGTTATTAGTAAACAAACTGCCAGTACACAAGTAGCAGAATCATGAAGATCTGGCAGATAATCTTGTAAATAATTCTCCCGGTTTCATGATGTATAAAACGAATGATGGAAAAGTAAATTTCCAGGGCACTGAAATGAGACTCTTAGCCAATTTCAGTACGCAAATTAATAGGGCACAATAAACACCAATCAGATTGGTATTGTGGTATCAGGTTGTCATTTGTATTCAGGTAGTACCTGGTTTGGGACTATATACCTTGGAGATCTTTTTATTTTCTATAATCCCTCAAGGTAGACATGTTAACCAGCTATAAATACTTCCTGTCCCATTCCTGCTACCTCATCAGCCACCTCTCACCCTGCTGTAACTCATTCAGTGCTGTATAACAGGCATCACCAGTTGTATATCTGAAGGCAACATGGTGCCTGCAAGAATTTCAGACTATTCATGATAACTTTTAACTGCTCAAAGATAATCTCCAAGTTTTTCAGAATGAAATTTATGCATTTGCTGTTTCTGTTAAACCATTTGCTGACTATGACAAGTGTTGCTTGCCCATAAGTGTCACCTGTTTGTGTATTCCTTGTCCCAATTGACTGACCATGTGGCACTCACCAATACTTACAAGCAATATCTGTGTCTCAAATATTACTAAGTGCCACCAAAAGATTTTGGGGAACTACAAATAAATTTAACATAGCAGTACTTGCAGGTACAATTTTTCGTAACTATAATGGAAGTAGCTTAAGTACTGATATCCATAACTTGACAAAATCACTGGCTTCTTCATTTAAGAAGAAAGAATTCAAATGACTGATGCAAAGTCACATATACATGGTTATGGGACAAGCCAGGTGAATTGGTGGATTAGCATATGAAAAGTGGGTGTAATCGAGTATGTACTGCGTGACTTCTTATGCTGTTGTTCCAACATCAATTTGCAAATTGAAAAAGGATGTCACGGTGTATGGCTGACCACACTTTCTGACTGTCAGCAACTGTTAATATCAAATGACTTGCCACCTGTTGTACACAGAGAGTGAGTAATAATTGTAATTTGTGAATGTATTTTATTGATACTCAAAAGAATGGTTGAAATGTCATAAGTGTACATGATAACAGAAGGATTTTTTTCAGAGTTAAGGAAATTATCTTAATTATCCTGATTAGAAAATAACACCCCCCAACCCCACTATAACTTGATTTTGACAGATTTTACTCAAACACAATTAAAACTATTGGCAAGAAATGTACAAAGCACTTCAAAATTTGTTACTACTTAACTTAGTAGAATTATGAATGTTTATTGTTTATTTTTATTATTCCTAATCATTAACTGAAGCACATACCATTAAGTGGTAAAATTTCCTTGTTCTAAAGGGCTTATGCCAGTAGTAATGCTCCTGAAGCAGCTTGCACATCAGTCTAAAATAAGTTCTATGTTGACATTTGTACTTTCATTTTGCTATCGCAGTAAAATACAAAGCAGATATTTGGGAAATATCACTCTGATTTTGTGAAAATTGGCTTTAATGTTGTAATTTCAAATACTGATATTTAACACCTTACATGTGAAACCATGCAGAAAAATCTGCATTTACATATAAAACATATCTAGGTTATCAGACACTAACCTTCAAAACATGTCTCTTTGCTGTGAAGTTTATGGTACACATTCTGTTATAATTGTACCCCTTTATTTATAGCACTGAAGTTGTGAATGGGTTGGAGCTTTACCTCCACCTCCCCTCTGTGCCTGTATAGGCATGACATGCGGTGTCCTTTACCTTCATTCTGTGATGTCAATTACTGTTTGTCAGATGCAGGAAGCCATGCATACTTTTGTTTCATACTTAAACTGATATCCTATGTCCTTAATGCCCTCTGTACCATTCCAGCATTGCTCCATAATTGCTCGTCCTCGTGAAAGAAATCCAGCAGCTTTAGAAGCTTTTATGGCATTACAGTTCAATCTTTCATGATTATACTAGGGTCCCTTACACTGGAATAAAAGAGCATGCATTATATAAACCAGTAACCAAAGGACTGCTTGGTAATTACATCAGTATTCATTATCATTGCAGTACAAATGCCTTTGACATGGACTAAAGCCCAAATTACTGTATTCTCAATTGCTGAAGCCCCTTCCATTGATTAATTAACAATAGTTTTACATGAACTGCAGAAGTTATACCCAATAAACTGTATTGTACAAACAAAACTGCAGAAATCTTTCATAATAATCTGACCTTAAGAAGTCAGTGTTTGATGACATACACCATTTCCCACATGTCTGTCTTTTGTGTTTGCTGTACTTATGGTAATGATGTAATGTACTATAAATTAGACCGACTTTCTTGCCCAGTGTATTACACAACACAATGTAAGGAATTTAACAGCTACTGCTTGCCTTGTAAATACATTTGTGTTATTTTGCAATTATAAAATTTCTGAAAAGGACATCACTTATTCCTCACACAGAATGGTTATATTAATTTTTAAGAATGATCAGTATCAGAATATTACAGGCATGCTACAAATTGATGCATGTTACTGCAGTACCGTAAACTAGTCTTTTGTTACTTAAAATAGTAATATTTAAGTTTGAACCTCCATGTTTTAAACTGTTATAAATTGGATCACTGCTGTACTATGATGTGTATTAAACTCAATTTATCTATGTTTGTAACAGAGTTACATTCATTGAAGTTTATTGAAAATAAAATATTAGTCATGCACTTACATTTTCCTTCCTGTCTGCGTACGCTGTATGGGCTAGAAATTTGCTTCAGAATTGCAAGACAGTGAAAGGTACTGCATGATCTTTCACATTCAAGATATTCAAGAAGCATGAATAAATTACTATACCATAAAAAATGTGAGAAAACCAACTGTATGCTGTTGACTGCAGAAGCTACTCCTTGTGCCACATATATAAAAAAAATTTATGAAGTGTTTGATGACTTGAAAGACCCTTCTTATATGTCTTATATAGCCAAGAATGAAAAACCATTTTCAGACTAAAGTGGGCTATGGGAGAAATACAAAAATGAAAAGAGTGTGTGAAAACTTGTATCTAACAGGTAGGTAAAGGTGATAAGAAGTGAACTGGCATGTTTCATCCGATTTTTCTTTCTGGATTCAGTGGGGGTCTAGCAGCACTGTTTAATCCATGCAGTTTTACGTTCTGACATATCCATCCCATTTAAACAAGTATGACACAAATATCTGTTCATTTAAACCTGGACTACATTTCAGTGACACCATGTCTCATTTATATAACTAATAGTCCAGCCCCTACATTTTTTGAGTTGGTGACTAGATTAAAAGAAATAATTTATTCACTTCTGTATTTTTTGTCTTCCACATATTTAGGTTTCCTGTCAGGTATCTGTGGGCCATGGGCTGCCACTCCTTATCAGTACTCTCACAGTTTTTAAATGCTTATGTGATTTGGCCCATTCAGCTATCATGATAAAAAAAACCACCATGGATATGACATTAATTACAATGAAAAATAGTAGTTCAATGATTACCACTCACTGCCAAGTGGTGACAAGGTTATGAATGAATGGAGCTATATCTCGTTCCACCTACATGCCTTCACTGTGTGGACAGGGTAACTTTAGTTCAACAATTATCATTAACATTAATGGTGATGAATGTCCTCTTGATCCAGATGATATAAATGGTAGGGGAGAATACAAGACATTGTTATTTTAAAAAAATATATTTAATTACTCATAAAACAGTAACAAGTATTCTAATAATAATTGGTCATTTCATTCATAATATCACTCCAGTCACATAAGTAAATGAGCAAGAATCTTGATAACAAGGTTCTTGAATTGCATGACACATCACATTGCAATGGTTCACTGTACAAACTGTCCCTTTTTTCTTTTACCCTTTCTGTTCTACTGTAGCTGCTTCCACTATTCAGTGTGTCACAAAGAATCTGATACTTACGAAGCACAGCCTGCTGTCTGTATTTCATACAAAACCATAGCCCACAGCATCATATTTATGAGCCTGCCACCACTAAAACATGTTTAGGTCTCCAGACTTCATGCAGCTGTTAATGACCACACAATGAATGCACTTTGCATTCCAATCCTACATTACTAATTGGTAATCACAGGTGCTCCTGCAGTGGAACCAATCAAAATTAGGGCCGTGAAAATTTATGTAATGATAATAAAATATATGATTATGATTAAGGCCATTTTGTGTACACCAAAATATTACATGGCACCCATCCACAATCTGTTTTCCATACTACGTGATGGATTTTGAAGTCAATTTAGTAAGCCATGTGCACAGTAACATCTGCCACATTTCATTTCTACTCACACTGGTCTATTAACATCTCCTCAGCTGTGGGGTGTACATATTTTCTTCTTTGTTAAATAATCAGCATCCGTTTGAAAGTGGAACTCAAACCACTGGCATATTTATCCAGCACTGCATGTTTTATCACTGGTAGTTTTATTGTAGTGATTACGGTATTACATTTAATTCTTTAATTCAGTTGCTCACCTAATTTCTTATTTCAGTTGGATTAATTTATTTCTATACTTTTGATTGAAAGTTTGTTATAAGCCATTATATAGTACACATGCCCTTACGAGAGATTTCCAGTGAGGCCACACCCTGTGGACAGCTTGACAAATGCGACTTACAGAGTTTTGTTTATGTGAGATGACTACTTTTGGGTCCTGTTACATTTTGCACACAGCTCTGGGAATTGCAAATTTAGCTTTCCAGATGGTCGACCTGTAGGAAAACTACTGATAATCTTGGGAGACACAAGCATACTCCTTGCCCTGCCTTCAAAGTTCTCAGTTACTAGTGTAGTGTCAAGTGCAGCAAAATAGTGCCTGTGCCATGAATACATGCTGGATAATTCTGTCATCAAAATGTATGACTGAGATGTTTTGCTTGTGATGGGATTTGGCTGGAAATGGGCAAGGGAATTTGGCAACTACAGCAGCACATATAACTGGAAATCAGTACAGGAGTTTTAATGGTACACTAGTAAGAAAAATTAGACATTTGGGATATTCACTTAATGCAGAGGACCAGCAGTTCATAACCAAGAAAACAATAAACCACAAATCTGTCGGGTGGGCCACGCATGCTAAGGTACTGATAACATAACCATTCTTCTAGGTTCGAATCTTCAGAATCTTGCTGGCCGTAATATGTTAGGTTTGTACAAATGTGTAATGAGTTTGTAATAACCCTATTTTTATGTTGTGTTGACCATGCATCCTGGTATGATCCTTGTAAATAACCAACTTGACGCACAATTTTTCATGTTTATTTATTTCTATTCTCTACATGTTTCGGGCAGCCATGTGCCCATCATCAGGAGAATTATTGTATCAATGCGACACTTGGTTTATGTCACTCTGTACTATTTCTGCAACTGATGTTTCTGGTCTGGCAGGTGCCAGCTCCAAGCTCTTTTTCAACATCCATATCACTTGATTCCTCCAATTTTGTCAGACTTTGATTGCAGAACTACTCCAGGCGTGTGTGGAGTAGTTCCATGATCAGGGTCTGACAAAATTGGAGGAATCAAGTGAGATGGATGTTGAAAATGAGCTTCGAGCTCTAAGCAATTTTTTTCTGGTCTTGAGAAGGATGGAAGGACAGCTGCTGGCTTTGAAAAAAAAGAAAAAGAACTTGGACCTGGCACCTGCCAGACCAGAAATATCAGTTGCAGAAATAGTACAGAGTGACATAAACCAAGTGTCACATTGATGCAATAATTCTCCTGATGATGGGCACACGGCTGCCTGAAACATGTAGAGAAAAGAAATAAACATACATGAAAAAAATGTGCGTCAAGTTGGTTATTTACAAGAACCCTATTTTTGTAGCAACTCTTACTTGGTCTGTTAGTGATCTTTTCCTGCAAGACCAATCAAATAGATAAATAATAATTACATTACTAAGGTCCAGGTGCTGGCTCTGGTAACTTGTCTTTCCAGTGCCTGGACTTGGTGTTGGGTTTACACTTAGGAGAAGACACCACAATACAGTAGCACCAAAGGTGCACCTCTCCTGTCACTCTACCCTGTGATGTTCCTCATACACTCCCAGGTTGCTACCTGATCAAAGTGCATTTGATTGTAAAACACCACCTGACACCTTAGTCACACACTGCAGTTCACAATTTACTAACAACAGATGTAAAATATTGTTGGTTCTTCATCGTCATAAATTACACTGTAATACAGAGGACCTTAAGTCATTGTTATTAATCATGAACACGAAGTACAGTGCAGCACAGCTGGTTCTTACTATGGAATCCTGTGAGGCATGAGGCAAGGAATAATTACATAAAAACTATAACAAATTTAGAAGCTGGTTTCCTGGTGTTTCATTTCCTTCAAAACAACAGTATGTTGACCAGTGAAAATGTTTCAAACAAAACGTTCCTTAAAGAAATAGCAACAGTAAGCACATCTTCTTGCAAAGGAAACATCAATTGCTACTGGAGTGCATTCAAAAGCATGTCCACAGGCATCTCGAATATGATTACCCCACAAAACGCACAAATTGAAGTCACCTGTACGAGCAGCCACAAAACTGCTGTGGTTGCGACCATACCAATTTACAGTAGTGCAAAATTTCCACAGGCAGACTGTGCTGTGAGCTGTGGAGGGGTGTAGTGGTGAACTCAATCTGCTGCCAATTTATTCTTCATATATCACTTGGTCAAATAAATACTCAAAATAAGAGTCTGACTAGCAGACAATCCACACATAAAGGAAACTTAAATAAACAATTAAACAGCAGTATTGGAACTTCTAGGCATGAACTTCAAACATATTGTAATAATTTGTTCAACTGGTATCAAGAATATGAGAGCTGAAGGTCATTTCCAAAATCTGCTTTAACATGTGGTGAGTAATATTATGGAGTACACAGTGTTAACATAGATTGTACAGGTAAGGCTCCACTTTAATATGGACATTCCACACATATCCCCAAATATTTCAAATAAAACTGACAGATCTTAAAAAGCAGCTACATATTGTATAATGAGTTCCTTCTTTTAGGAATTTTAGGCACCACGATTTAAGAAAATGCTAAAAGAAGTTATAGATATCCATCTTTCTACTGTTATTATCTGCACATATAAAAATTTATTGTACACTACTTTTCTTATATAGATGATTTCTTGTGAAAAACTGTGTGCACCATACTGAATTTTGGGTTGTCCATATCTGAGTAATAGGATAGTCACCAATGTACCATATCCCAACATATGGTACCACAACAGATTACCATCCAGGAAATTTACTGTAATAAATCTGCAAATTTCTCTACTTCTATAAGGGACAGCATAATGCTCCACAGCTTGTTCTGAACTTCCTGGTCATTTGCCTTTGGGCTGACTGCTGTCTCCCGACAATTGCTGAGGTAAGAACCGCCACAGTCTTCCAGAGAAGGAGCCAAGCAAGCATGAACAATGGTTTCTGCTCCCTGTTTTGGTGTCTGAAAATTAAATGCAACATCACTTAATATGTACAAAATAAAATATATCAATACATTTTCTTTTTCCAAACATCTGCATTTAGTGTTTAGTTTTAATTCAAAAATTATCTGCATCAGAACAGTCAGGAATGTTTCTACATCTAGCACAGTCATGAGTATCCTTCCCAGTGGCAAAACAATGCCTGGAGACATAAACTAAAACTAAACTCTGTGGCCTTAGTCCGCACGCGAACTATACCGACATAGCGGCCGCCGCCGGTCGGCGAAGTTAGTGCCAACTTTTGCGGATAGAGGGGTGTCACGTGGTCAGCGCAACGGGTCCCCACAGCCGTT